>Ga0247815_10000043_pt1 | contig 95428 bp, 84 predicted proteins | sample UWRJL194509B1_FD_181014 | JGI IMG/M metagenome (GOLD analysis project Ga0247815, IMG submission 181014) | Plant litter microbial communities from Arlington Agricultural Research Station in Wisconsin, United States - UWRJ-L194-509B-1 | ecosystem: Environmental > Terrestrial > Plant litter >... | reverse complement strand
ATACAGTCAAATTCGCAGGCCGCATTGGGTCCGTAAACAATTGGCGCCTGAGTTTCTTTGCTCAAATCAATATGGCCCGAAACGAAATCAGCATGGAAATGTGTTTCAAAAATATATTTCAATTTAACATTATCGCGCTCTAAACGGTCTAAATAAGGCTGGATTTCCCTTAACGGATCAATTATAGCAGCTTCACCGTTTGAAGTTATATAGTAAGCACCCTGCGCGAGGCATCCGGTGTAAATTTGTTCAATTTTCATGATATGTTTTCTAAATAAGGGATAACAAAGGTAACTTAGTTTTTTGGGAAAGTAGGTGACTTATGTTACAGAAATTTGATTTTTGTTTAAAAAATCAAGTAAAAAATAAAATGGGCTCAACTATAAATCAAAGGAAATGCAATTTGATTAAGGATAAAGCATTTCGTAATTTTACAGCTTAGGAAAATCACTATATACAATTGCGGCTATGAGCACAGAAGATTTATTGAAACAAATTGCTTTTATTAAAGAAATTGATAAAGTAAAATATATTCAGCGCAAAACAAAGCTGTTTAACAGCGATCGAAATGAAAATGATGCAGAGCACAGCTGGCATTTGGCTTTGATGGCGATTGTTTTGGCACAACATTCAGATGAGCCCATTGATGTGTTAAAAGTTGTAAAAATGGTTTTGATACATGATATCGTAGAAATTGATGCCGGAGATGTTTTTATTTATGATACCCTAAAAAACCATTCGAATACCGATGAGGAACGACTGGCCGCCAATCGAATCTTCGGTTTGCTCCCGCAAAAACAGGCAGCTGAAATGATTGCTGTCTGGGAAGAATTTGAAGCAGGCGAAACCAGCGAAGCCAAATTCGCCAAATCGATGGACAGATTAGAGCCATTATTGCAAAACACCTCTAATAATGGCGGAACCTGGAAAGAATTTGATGTGAATTATGAAAAGGTGTACGAAAAAAAGAGCGTCATAAAAAATGGTTCGGCAACGTTATGGAATTACGCTGAAGGTTTGATTAATGAAAGTGTCAAAAACGGGATTCTAAAAAAATAATCAAACATAGCCAACGTAATCAAACATAGCCCACGGTTTCAACCGTGGGAAACGTATTATTGAAATTATGCATTTTTTTGCATTTCGTTCCCGCGGTTGAAACCGCGGGCTATGTTACCTGCGTACGCTATGTTTGGAAATTAATTTCTTGTAAGCTCTTTTTTAGATATCAAAAGCTATGTTTATGTGTTTAATATTTTATTTTAAAAGCTTTGTCAAAGTTTTGAACTTTGACAAAGCAGCTTCAGAAGTGTCTTGATTTATACTTTTTAAAAATGTTGAAAAGTTTAACAAATATCAGGGTATAAACTTTTTTTTAAGGCAGGGATTTCGGGTTTTAATGGGTAAATTTGTGGGACTTCATAAATAATATACCAATATGGAAGAAATGCTTTTTTATGACCGAATGCAATTTGCCTTCACAATTACCTTTCATTATCTTTTTCCGCAGCTTACAATGGGTCTTTCGCTGATCATTGTGTACTTTAAATGGAAATTCTTACGAACAAAAGACGAACAATACAATCACGCCACCCATTTCTGGATGAAAATTTTTGCCCTGAATTTTGCGATGGGTGTTGTAACGGGAATCCCAATGGAGTTTCAGTTTGGAACCAATTGGGCTAAATTTTCTGAATTAACTGGCGGCATTATTGGCCAGACCTTAGCAATGGAGGGCATGTTTTCCTTTTTTTTAGAGTCCTCTTTTTTGGGTATCTTTTTATTTGGCGAAAAAATCCTCGGCCACAAATGGCATTTTGTAACCGGACTGCTCATTTGCATTGGTTCCTGGGCCAGTGGTTATTTAATTATCGCCACACATTCCTGGATGCAGAATCCTGTGGGTTATGAGATTTTGGAAAACGGAAAATTTGTTTTGACCAATTTCAAAGCCTTATTTCTAAATCCGTGGCTGTGGCCTTCGTACCTGCACAATCAGGCCGCTTCTTTGGTAACAAGTTCATTTGTTGTCGCGGGAATTGGGGCTTTTTATATTCTCAGTAAAAAGAATGTTGCTTTCGGAAGATTATTCGTGAAAACCGGCGTTATTTTCGGATTGATTTCGAGTATAATCGTGGCAGTTCCAACAGGAGATTTACTGGCGAAAAACGTGGTAAAATACCAGCCCGTAACTTTTGCCGCAATGGAAGGCATTTTTCATACCGAAAAAGAAGGTTCTGAAATTGTTTTAATTGGACAGCCCGATGTAAAAGACAAAAAACTAGACAATAAAATCGCTGTTCCTAATATTTTGAGTTTCCTGACTTACGGGAGCTGGCACGAAGAAATTAAAGGTCTGGACCAGTTTGAAGAAGACCTGCATCCAACCAATATTTCCGGGTTGTATTATGCATATCATATTATGGTTGGCCTCGGAACTCTTTTTATCGGTTTGATGGCATTTGCACTTTTTCAATTAATAAGAGGAAAATTATTCGAAACAAAATGGATTTTATGGTCGCTCATGTTTATGATGCCTTTTCCATATATCGCCAACACAACAGGGTGGTACACTGCCGAATTAGGAAGGCAGCCGTGGCTTGTGTATAATTTAATGCGGACTGCAGCCGGCGCATCGCCAACGGTTTCATCCGGAAATACTTTGTTTACCTTGCTGGGATTCATTGGGTTGTATCTTTTACTGGGAATGTTGTTTTTGCTTTTGATTGGAAAAATAATCCATAAGGGCCCGCATAATGTCGAACTTTCAACAGAAAAAATATAAATATGGAATTTTTTTGGTACGTAGTTTTAATGGGAATTCTGGCTGTTTACATTGTGTTAGACGGTTACGATTTTGGCGCAGGAATTATTCATTTGTTCCTGGCTAAAGAAGAGAAGGATAAAAAAGCAATTACAAGCGCCATCGGGCCGTTTTGGGACGCCAATGAAGTTTGGATTATTGCTGCAGGAGGTGTTTTGTTCTTCGCTTTCCCTACCTTATATGCTTCTTCGTTTAGCGGCTTTTATCTGCCTTTGATCATGATTTTATGGCTCTTGATTTTCCGTGCCATCGGATTGGAAATGCGCGGACAAGTGCATCACCCCATGTGGGAAAGTATTTGGGACAAGGCTTTCGGAATCGCAAGTCTGCTTTTGGCTTTGTTCTTCGGAATTGCATTAGGGAATATTGTTCGCGGTGTCAATCTCGGAATGGTCACTAACGGCGTTTCGACTCAGGAAGCACATTATTTTTTCCTGCCCTTATGGAATCCGACTTTCAGCCCGCAGGCAGATGAATTGGGAATCATCGACTGGTTTACACTTTTTCTCGGAATTGTAAGTGTTATCGCTTTGACGATTCACGGTGCGAATTGGATTATTTTTAAAACCAATTCGTCTCTAAATGCACAATTAAAAAATGTTGTTTTTAAACTGAATTTTGTACTGTTGCTTTTAGTCTTTGTTTCCTTGGGAATCTGGCATTTTATTGAGCCGGAGCCGTTTCACAATTTTGTTGAAAATCCGATTCTGTGGTTTTTTCCCATCTTAACTTTTATTGGAATTGCCGGATTGTTCAAAGTGCGTTCGTTTAAAAAAGACGGCCACGCATTTATATTCTCGACCTTATTTTTGCTTGGCGGATTTGCCTCTACAGCCGTTTCTATTTTTCCGAATGTTTTGCCATCAACCAATAAAGTAAATCCGTCCTTAACAATTTACAATACCGCAGCCGGTGCATATGGCTTAAACGCCGGTCTGAGCTGGTTTTTTATCGCTTTGTTTTTGGTGATTGTTTATTTTATCATTCAGTATCGCGTTTTTAGCGGCAAAATGGATGAGGTTGGGTATGGAGAACATTGATCTATTAGGTTTTAGAATTAAATTCATTAAGTAATATACATAACTAGCCGTTGGTTTTAACCAGCGGTTTTTTAATTTAGAGAATATCTGCTTTAGTCAAAATATTAATTATATTTGGCTAAAGCGGAGCGAAATTTCGCCTATTCAGTTGGGTCAAGCAGCGCATATTCATAATGTTATGTAAACCTTTGTCAAAGTTCAAAACTTTGACAAAGGTCTAGGGTTTAACAAGTTTTACCTGTTTAGTTAAAAGCAATTGTATCGTAAATCTATAGAATGAGGAAAATAATTTCATGTCTTATAATCTGTGTATTTTGTTCCTGTAATAAAAAAGAAGAAGTTGTTGTGCCCAATTTTACAGATTTCATTTTGGTTAATCTTAATTTAAAAGAGAATACATCGTTGAAGTTTAACGGAAGTGATACATTATATTTTCAAAAGAGATTGCCGGATGCACCTTTAGCGAATTATATTTTGATAATAAATAAGCAAGACAGAGATTCTTTAATCTCCGGGATCAACAAACTCAATTTCGTAAAATACGAATCGATTTATGCGCAAAGTGCCAGTGATAATTCTCAGGTTTTTATTTTAAATAAAGATGGAAAAAGTAAGTCTGTTTGTAGTATTGAAGGAAGTGGTCCGATAGAAATGATTCGTTTAGGAAATTGGTTAAACAAATGGGCAGCTAAACATAAACACATTAAAACTAAAGAATATATACATTTTTGGGATTTACCAAATGTTGTTCCACCGCCATTTCCGCCAAGTCAAGTAAAGAAGATTAAGTTTATAAAACAGTAAGCTGTTTGATTTTTATTTGGAAGAAGAAAATTGGATAATGATTTTATGATGATAAATATATTTCAACGAAAGACAAAAGTTAAAGACATTCAATTATTTGAATTAAAAACAGCAGCATTAATAGCGCCGGAATTTCCTGAAATAAAGGAATATTTAGGAAAAGGAACATTGAAGATTTATTTTTCAAAGTCAGATATTCTGTTATTAAGAAAATCTACAACGGGTGAAAGTAAAAGAACGGGTAAATTCAATTTTTTTGAACTTTCCGGTATCTATTTAATAGAGAAGAAAACTCAAAAGAAAAAAGAGATCAAATTATTTTATCAGAATGATGTTTTACATCAGATTCAGGTTGATAAGCCTGAAACATTTTACAAAGATTTTGATTTGAATTCGATAACGAAAAAAGATGTGACAATTAGAAATATTGAATTTGAAAATCCAGATTTGAAAACGGTTTCTAAAATTTTGTCTTCATTAAATAAAGAACAATTAGAATTATTAGATTTAGAATCGACTTTTGAAATTGAAATAGACCAAAAGTTCTATTATCCGATTCTTGATTTTGAAAACGGGAATTACATTGCGGTTGATAAAAAAGGAAAAATCTATACATTGAATCATGACCGAGAAGAAGATATAAAAGAGATTTTTAAGAATGTTCATGAATTTTTAGAAGTATATAAAGGCATAAAATCTGATTTGGAAATTTATTTTGAATACTGATCGTGATGAAAAAATGATATTGATCGTAATCCTTTTCTCCTCTTAAAGTCTGCGTTAGGGATAGGAGCGGTATCCTTTTTTATGGCTTTTTCTGCCATAAAAAAGATATAGCGGATAGCCCGGCCGGAGGCAACGCCCAAAATCGACAAATCTGTTAACTTTTTAGAATGAATGGATTTATTAGTTTTCATCTTTGTCAAAGTTTTGAACTTTGACAAAGATTACTCTACAAGTAAAACTAAATTAAAAATAGTAATAAAGAAATCTGCCAGATCTGGGTGAAACTTTAAAATCTAAAACAAAACCTCCTTAGTAATTATATAAAACCCCATTACCAAAACAAACCAGCCAAAAATAGGTTTCAGTTTAGTTCCGTGGATTTTTTTAGAAAGCTGGCTTCCGATTATCATTCCGAGGAGTGCCATTGCGGAAACGCCCAATAAAAAAGGATAATTTATAGGAGTTCCGATGTATAAATCGCCTCCAAAACCTATTGAAGAATTGATGGTGATAATTAATAATGAAGTTCCAACGGCTTGTTTCATGGGTAAATTGGCAAAAAAAAGCAATGCAGGAATAATCAAAAAGCCACCGCCGGCACCAAGAAATCCGGTTATGATTCCGACAACGAAACCTATTAGACTTAATTGAATATAATTGGTTTCTGTTGTTTTTATTTCGGGTAGGTTTTTTCGGATCATCGAAATGGCTGCCGTAATCATCAGAACAGAAAAGACAATCATAATGAGAAAATCTTTTGAAACAGAATAGGAAGCGATCGAAAATAGGGTAGAAGCAATCTGCGGAAAAATAACTTCTCGGATGATTAAAATCGAAATTACAGACGGAATCGCAAAATACAAGGCCGATTTGAGTTTAAGATTTCCCATTTTGTAATGGCTGTAACTCCCAAACATGGCAGTTAATCCCACAATAAATAAAGAATAGGAAGTCGCCTGCTCCGGATTTACTTTGAACAAATACACTAAAATAGGAATGGTCAATATCGAACCGCCTCCCCCAATTAAGCCTAGTGAGATTCCGATAATAATCGAAGCAAAATAACCCAGATATTCCATTGCATTTGTTTTGATGCAAAGGTGGTTTGATTAAAAGAAATCTACAGTAACATTTATCACATAAGGATTGTGAAAAATTATTTTACCATTAAGATATTAAGAAAGTTAAGTTTAGCTTCTTTGTGTTTTAAAGATTAGCAAAGAAAATTAAGACTAAATGCTTAATTTTCTTTGCTAAGTATTATCCTTGCAGACTACATGCACACAAACTTAACTTTCTTAATATCTTAATGGTGAAAAAATAAAAAATTAAATGTTTAATTTTTCATCAAAAGCTCTATTTGGTTACGGTTGAGTTTGACCAAACCTCTTTGTTCCATTTTTTTAAGTAATCTCGAAACCACTTCTCTTGAGGTGTTTAATTCGGTTGCGATTTCCTGATGTGAAAGATTGACTTCCTGACAACCGCAGGCATCAGAATGTCTTTTTAGGTAAAACTCTAAACGCTCGTCCATAGAACGGAAAGCGATATTATCTACCACTTCCAGCACTTCTTCAAAACGGCTGCGGTAGGTTTCGATTACAAATTCGTACCAGGAACGGTGTTCCATCATCCATTTGTCCATCATCTGCAGGGGAATCATCATAACTGAAACATCTTCGACAACTTTTGCCATTATCTGGCTTTTTTCACTCTTTGAGGTGCAGATCATCGAGATGGCGCAGGCTTGTCCGGGTTGCAGGTAATACATTAAAAATTCGCCGCCGTCTTCGCCTTCACGATAAATTTTGATTTTTCCTTTGGTTATTAAAACCGTGTTCTTTATATATTGTCCGGTTCGTATTAAAATTGTTCCGGCTTTAAAATTTTGATGGCTTCCGTTTTCTTCAATTGTCGAAATAAGTTCGCTGGAGAAATTAGGAAATATATTTTGTAATGAAGTCTGCATATATGCTGTTTCTTTTTCGCCGCTTATGGCACTAATTAGTTTGATTCGTGGCAAAACATTTTATCAAAAAGAGATTAAAAATTATAATTTTATACAAAGATAGCAGATCGAAATGGGATTAATTGTCAGAAAACTATTTTTAAGTTGCATTTTATGAAAATGTAAAAATCCTATTTTCGATCGATTTTATAGACTATATTTTTAAAAATAGTAAGTAAATTTGTATTTCACTGATTATAATCCTTTCTCTAAAACGTTTTCTGAGAATAATAATCGAAATCGCATTTGGCACGTTTTTAATTAATAGAAACGTCGTAATTTTACAAAAACACATTTATTATGAATTTATCACAAGAAGATTGGGTTGCTCAACTTGCTGCTGACGAGAATGCAGTTATACTTGACGTAAGAACCGAAGACGAATTTAATGACGGTTATATTGAAAGTGCCGTTAATATTGACATCAATAAAGGACAAGGTTTTATTTATGAAATCGAAGAATTAGATAAAAACAAAAATTATTATGTGTATTGCCGTTCTGGAGCCAGAAGCGCCAAAGCATGTCAGATTATGAATGAATTAGGTATTGATAATGCCTATAATCTGCTGGGTGGAATTCTGGATTGGGAAGGTGATACCGTGAATCCATAATACAAAAAGAAGAGGCAAAAAAGCCTCTTTTTTCTTTAATTGCTATTAAATAACCAAATACAAAATTACCAGATTATGAGTTTAATACCAGAAGAATATCAGATTAACACACTTATTAATCAAGATACCTATCTTGTAAATGGAGAACTAAAACAATGGACAGGACAAACCACTCCTGTGTTCTCGACCATTTCATCTACAGAAAAATATACGCCGACTTTATTAGGATCGATTCCGTTCATGGCCGAAAAAGAAGCTGCTGAAGTGGTTGAAGCTGCAAATGCTGCCTATAATAAAGGACAAGGTTTATGGCCGACTATGAAAGTAGTAGACCGTATAAAATGCATGGAAAATTTCGTGAGGCAGATGAAAGAAACCCGCGAAGAGGTGGTAAAACTTTTGATGTGGGAGATTGGAAAAAACCTGGGCGATTCGCAAAAAGAATTTGACAGAACGGTAGAATATATTCAGGATACAATTGATAGTTACAAGGAATTAAACGGACGCAGCTCTCATTTTTCTAAAGTACAAGGTGTAAACGCGATGATTCGCCGCGGACCTTTGGGAGTTGTTTTGTGTCTTGGACCATACAATTATCCTCTTAACGAAACTTTCTCCCTATTGATTCCGGCTTTGATTATGGGAAATGCTGTAATCTTTAAACCTGCAAAACACGGGGTTTTATGTATTTCTCCATTATTAGAAGCGTTTAGAAGCAGTTTTCCAAAAGGTGTTATCAATATTGTATACGGAAGAGGCCGTGAAGTGGCTTCTCCAATCATGAAATCTGGAAAAATTGATGTTTTGGCATTAATAGGAAACAGTAAATCTGCGATCGCTTTGCAGGATCAGCATCCAAATAAAAACAGACTGCGTTTGATTTTAGGTCTGGAAGCTAAAAATCCGGCAATCATTTTACCGGATGCCGATTTAGATTTAGCAATTCAGGAATGTATTGCCGGCAGTTTGTCTTTCAACGGACAGCGTTGTACGGCTTTGAAAGTATTGTATGTTCATGAATCTATCGTTGAAGAATTCAACAGACGTTTTTCTGAAAAAGTAGACGCTTTGCAATTCGGAAATCCTTGGGAGAAAGGAGTTTCACTAACACCGCTTCCAGAAACAGATAAACCGGCTTATATTCAGGGTTTAATTGATGATGCAACATCAAAAGGCGCTGCAATATTAAACGAAAAAGGCGGCAAACATACGGATAATTTTATTTTTCCGGCAGTTTTATATCCTGTAAATAAAGAGATGAGAGTGTATCATGAAGAACAATTTGGACCAGTTGTGCCGATTATTTCTTTTAAAGATATCAACGAGCCTCTTGAAGACATGGCTGAATCCAACTACGGGCAGCAAGTAAGTTTGTTCGGAAAAGATATTAAAACCCTTGCGCCGCTTATCGATGCTTTGGTCAATTTAGTTTGCAGGGTAAACCTGAACAGCTCTTGCCAGAGAGGTCCGGATGCTTTTCCGTTTACAGGCCGTAAAGATTCTGCTGTAGGAACTTTGAGTATTCCTGATGCCTTGCGTTCCTTTTCAATTCGTACGTTCGTAGCCTCAAAAGATATCGCTTATAACAATGAAATTCTGCAGGAATTGCTTAACAGCAAAGAATCGAATTTCATTAATACCGATTATATTTTGTAGTTATAAAGGTTATATATTAATTGTAGATGCCGCCTTTTTCTTTTAGAATTAGGCGGTTTTTATTTTTTAGGTGCTGAGTGGCTGAGCTGCTAAGGTTCTGGGTTTTTAATACTTTCGCATTTTATCATAGAATGCAAAGAGTATTTAAAAAAAAAGCTTTACAATGCCGCATGATTTTTTTTAAAGAATTGTAACATTATTGGAGAAAATGGCACTAATATTATAATCTTTATAAAACCACCAAAATCTTCAAACCACTTATGGAAAAAATTGTATTAATTGTACTTTTATTTTTGGCACAAAATGTCTTTTCGCAGGAACTTTATATGCCTAGAAATATAAAAGAAGCCTACGCAAAAGGTACGCGCTCGAAAGACGGAAAACCAGGCAAAAACTATTGGCAGAACCACGGTAAATACACTATGGAAATTACGGTAGACCCTAAAATAAAATTGGTTAGCGGCACTGAAACCATTGTTTATGAAAATAACAGCAGCGATACTTTAAGAAATCTTGCAATTCGATTTGTAAATAACCTTCATAAACCTTCATCGCCACGAAGCGGCAGCGTAAGCGAAGATTTTTTAAGTAACGGATTAACAATTACTTCTCTAAAAGTGGGCGAAGAAATTTATAAAGAAGATGCCAGAAGCTGGGGAACGGTGGGAAATGTAAAGTTGAAAAAAGGAATAGCTCCCCACTCAAAAATCACCCTTAATATCGATTGGAATTATCCTTTATCTAAAGAAAGCGGCAGAGAGGGACAAATAGACGAATCTACTTTTTTTGTTGCTTACAGTTATCCCAGAGTTTCTGTTTTTGACGATTATAACGGCTGGGACAGAATTCCTCATACCGATCGTCAGGAATTTTACAATGATTTTAATGATTATACCTATGCTGTAAAAGCACCTAAAAACTTTGTAGTGTATGCGACCGGAGATTTATTAAATCCGGATGAGGTTTTACAGCCGGAATATTCGGCACGATTGAAAAAATCATATGTTACAGATGAAATCCTGCATATTGCCAATGAGCAGGAATTGAAAAGCGGCGTTGTGACGAAACAAAACGATTGGAATGTGTGGAAATTTGAAGCCAAAAACATTTCAGATGTCTGCTTTGGTCTGAGCGATCGTTATTTATGGGATGCGAGCAGTGTTCTGGTCGATAAAAAAACAAACCGTCGTGCCAGTGTGCAGGCAGCCTATGACATTAAAGGAACTGATTTTGTGAATTCTGTAAAAAATAATCAATACGCTTTAGACTGGTTTTCGAACAATTGGCCGGGAGTTCCGTATCCGTTTTCTAAAATGACCGCTTTTCAGGGATTTGCTGACATGGAATATCCTATGATGTGTAACGATTCGCAAATGAATGATCCTGTTTTTGCTCAATTGGTTCAGGATCACGAAGTAGCACACACTTATTTTCCGTTTTATATGGGAATCAACGAAACGCGTTATGCTTTTATGGATGAAGGCTGGGCAACAACATTTGAATATTTAATTGGAATTGCAGAACACGGAAAAGAAGCCGCAGATAAATTTTATAAAGAATTTAGAGTCCACCAATATATCACTGATAAATCAACAGAAGAAGATCAGCCTATTATTTCTATGTCGACTCAGGTTTCTGGTCCGGGATACGGAAATAATTCATACGGAAAAGCATCTCTATCTTATATCGCGTTAAAAGATTTGCTTGGAGACGATTTGTTTAAAAAATCGCTGCATCATTATATGGATACCTGGAACGGTAAACACCCAATTCCGTGGGATTATTTTAATTCGATGAATACAGCTTCGGGAAAAAATCTGAACTGGTTCTTTAATAACTGGTTTTTCACCAATAATTATATTGATATTTCGGTTAAAGACGTGGCTAAAAATATAGTTTCTGTTGAAAACACAGGAGGTTTTGCGATTCCGTTTGATGTAAATGTTGTTTACACAGATGATTCAAAAGAAACCTTGCATCAGACACCAGCGGTATGGCAGGCGAATCAGAAACTTGCTGCAATTACGGTAAAAAGTAAAAAACAAATTAAAAGCGTCACTATTGACGGCGGTATTTTTATGGATGCCACGCCGGCAGATAACAGCTGGAAAGCAAAATAAATAAAAAGAACCGTTTTTTCCAGCAGAAGACGGTTTTTTTATGCGATGAATTATAAATAGTAACGAGTAAAAAATAAAAAAGATGCCTAATAATTCAAATCATTTTTCCGTGAAGAATAAAATCTTACTTTCTTTTTTAATAGTGGTCTCGAGTTTTGGATTTGCCCAAAACAGAAATAAAATCGAAATAGGTACAATCGATAGTATAACATCGAAAGTGCTTAACGAAGAGCGAAAAATCTGGGTTCATATTCCCAGAAGTGCACAATACGCAAGCGGTTTTGCAAAACAAAAATATCCGGTGGTGTATGTATTAGATGGCGATGCCCATTTTAGCTCTATTGTTGGAATTATTGAGCAATTAAGCGAAATAAACGGCAATACAAATTGTCCTGAAATGATTGTTGTCGGGATTCCGAATACCAACAGAACCCGCGATTTAACGCCGACACATTCCACTATTGAACTTCCGTTTGTCAATAAGGATTTAAGTGATAACTCAGGAGGAGGTGAAAATTTTGCTTTATTTCTGGAAAAAGAATTATTGCCGTACATCGAAAGTAAATATCCTGCAGCACCTTATAAAACCTTAATCGGACACTCTTTTGGAGGATTAACGGTCATGAATATTCTGACCAGTCATACGCAGTTATTCAATGCTTATATTGCCATTGACCCCAGTATGTGGTGGGATCACCAGCAGTTTTTAAAAGAAACTAAAAACAAATTAGCATCAAAAAATCTCAGTACTATTTCCTTGTTTATGGCCGCAGCCAACACAATGGGCGAAAATATGGACATTATAAGGGTGAGAAAAGATACGAGTGCCATTAACAATCATATAAGATCAGTTTTAGAATTGAATGATTTTTTAGATCAAAACCAAAAAAGTAATCTTCGTTACCAATACAAGTATTATAACAATGACAGTCACGGATCAGTTCCGTTAATTGCGGCCTATGACGGGCTTCGGTTTATTTTTGATTTTAATGAGTTACAACTTTCTATGCAGGAACGAATTAATTTTAATGCCGCTGTTTTTGCTAAGATAGAAAAGCATTACGAAAATATTTCAAAACACTTAGGATACCAACTCAGCGTGCCCGAAAGTGTTGTAAATAATTACGGTTATCAGGCATTATCTAAAAATAATAATGACTTAGCAGTATATTTGTTTAAACTCAACGTAGCCAATTATCCTCAAAGCCCGAATGTTTATGATTCTCTTGGAGATTATTATGAAGCCAATGGCGATAAGAAAAATGCAATTTCAAGCTATCAGAAAACATTAGAATTAGATAAAGATTTTCCTGAAACAAAAAGTAAGTTAGAAAAACTTTTAAAATAATCCATTACAAAAACCCATATGTCTGGAGAAAAAGATTTACAGCAATTGCTTAAAAGCATGAAACCCGAGCACAATTCAGGCGATTATGTTTTTTGTAAAGTTGAAGATGCATCACAAATCAATTTAAATGAAATTGTGATGTTATTTAAAGAGAAAGAAGCAATTACGCTAATCCTTGAAGAAGAAACGGCTGTAAAATTAAATCTCGATTATGCTGTGGTAATGTCCTGGATTACGCTTACGGTGCATTCTTCGCTAGAAGCAGTGGGTTTGACAGCCGCATTTTCTAAAGCACTTTCAGAAAACGATATTAGCTGCAATGTTGTAGCGGCTTTTTATCACGACCATATTTTTGTCAGTAAAAAAGACACAGCAAAAGCAATGGAAATTCTAAATTCATTTTCGAACTAAATTAAATCCAAAAATGAAAATTGCCAAAATCGACGCAGCAGCAACCTGGAAAATCCGGCACGAAGTTATGTGGCCGGACCAGCCTTTTGAATTTGTGCAATTAGAAGAAGATAATCTTGGATTGCATTTTGGCGTTTTTGATGATAAACTATTAGTTTCGATAGTTTCCTGCTTTATTACAGATCAGGAAATGCAGTTTCGAAAATTAGCAACATTAGAAAATTATCAGGGTAGAGGAATTGCCTCTAAACTGATTACTTATATTCTCGAACTAGCAAAAGAAAAAGGCCTGAAAAAAGTTTGGTGCAATGCCAGAAGCAATAAAAAATCATTTTATGAGAAATTTGGAATGACAGCTGGTCATGAAGTTTTTACCAAAGCCGGCCAGGAATTTATTATCATGCATCTTTCTTTTTCATAGATAGTCAGAGAATTCACTTTAGTAATAAATCTTATGGTTTTTTATTTCAATTTTTTTGAGCTTATGCATTCCTGAAACTATTCTAATTACAGTTTCGACCCGAAGCCCTGTAAAATCGGCTATTTCTTGCCGTGTGTAAGGAATTAGGAGTTTCTCAGAAGGACATTTGTTTTTTTGTTTTTTTAGATTTTCAAAAAGATCACAAATGCGATATTCCGCTTTATGGTTGATGCTGTTTTTAAAAAAAGCTATTTTATTGTAAATCTGCGTAGCAAATGATTTTAAAACATTAGACTGCACCTTAGGATTTTCGCTTAAAAGTAAAAAGAACTTTTCTTTTGAGAGTTTCCAAATAACGCAATCTGTCTGTGTTACAGCAGAGATCGGATAGTTTTGATCTATGAATAATGAATATTCTCCAAAACTGTTTCCATTTTCAAAAAAACCAAGCGTGAATTCCTTTCCATATTCATTGGTATAAGTTACTTTAACCGTTCCTTCAAGTATCTGATAAAATGATTGTGCAGCATCATTTTCATAAAAAATAATGGTGTTTTTCGGGATTTCTTTAGCAATCGATCCATAGTGAAGCAGTAGGTCAGTTTCAATATGCATATTTTTTCATTTAAAAAGTTAGCGATTAGTGTACTATTCCTTTCAGGCTAAAAGTGATAGATTAATACATATCATTGGCACTTTTTTCTTTAAATTAAAAAAATGATATATTTAATTCTAAATGTTATATGGCTGTATATCAATTGTTACTTATGTAAAAATACATTTTTTATACGTTAATTCGCGCAAAATAAACAAGAGGTTTACTGGCAATTGCATCATAGCCGTTACCTATAAATGAAAAGAAAAATCCAAAGAGCAGGAATCTTTTAATTTTCTGTAAATTTTAAAACCAAAATATGTCTATTATTATGAAATAAGCAGTAACAACTGGTTGTTTTAAATGGTTATAATCTTCTTCTAAAGTAACGTTTTCGCAATGATATTGAACTATTTATCTTACAAATGATTTTTAAATCTTATTTTTTTTATAAATATGCAGGATTTTATTACATTCTGTGAAGAATAAAATAAAGAAAACGTTTTCGCTTTCTTTTAGTGTTAAAGCTTGTTAAATTTTCTTTTTTTCTATACATACTTTTATTACTTTCGCTCCCAAATGAGAAAGTTAATAGTATTTTTAGTATTCATGAATTTGCTTCTGTTCGGCGGAGGCCAATACCTTAATGCTGGTACACCACAAAACTTTCGCCACCACACTATAGAGAAAAAGCACCGGGTAAAATTTACAAATCAGGATCAGGGCAGTTCAATTATTGAAGATGCGGACCTGGATCTTGAAGAGGAATATCTTGGAAGTGATACTCTTACAGATGGGCTTGCTGCCAAATTTTTTACAGCAAATTACAGTTTACTTGACAACTGGTATTTGACATTCTCTAATCAGAATGCTGCAAACGATTTTAATCGTTTTAAAATCTTCGTGCCAAACTTTGGCGACTCAAATCCTATATACATTACGCAGCGCGTTTTAAGAATATGATTTTACAGTATACATCGGTTGCCTAAGTTGTGATCCTGTTATATTGTTGATGTATTTTTCTACTTCTTCTTATATGAAAGTTAAGGGTCTGACTACGGCTTACTGATGCATTTTTCCATCTAAAGGAATCACCGCATTCCAAGCATTCAATCGCTTAATTACCAAATAATCATGAAAAGAATTATCTTGTTCACAAGCCTAATGGCTCTGGTGTGTCTATCTAGTTGTACCACTAAAAAAGAAGAAAAAGAAGAAAAAGAGAAGTTTACCGTTACAAATCCCGTAACAATAGACACTTCGTTTACAAAAGAATATGTTTCGCAGATTAAATCTGTTCGAAATATCGAAATCCGTGCCCAGGAAAAAGGGTTTTTGCAGAATATTTATGTTGATGAAGGGCAGTTTGTAAAAGCAGGCCAGCTTTTGTTCAGAATTATGCCGAATATGTACCAGGCAGAATTGCTTAAAGCACAGGCTGAGCAAAAATCAGTAGAAATCGAATTGCAAAATTCTAAATTATTAGCAGATAAAAACATCGTTTCTAAAAATGAATTAAGTGTGGCTCAGGCAAAATTACAGTCTGCAAAAGCTGAGGTTGCGCTGGCAAAACTGCACTTATCATTTACCGAAATCAGGGCTCCGTTTGACGGGACTATCGACCGTATTCCTATGAAATTAGGAAGCCTTATTGACGAAGGAGAATTATTGACAAGCCTTTCAGACAACAGTCAGATGTTTGCTTATTTCAACGTTTCTGAACCGGAATATCTTCAATATCAAACAGATGTAAAAGACCGTGCAGGATCTAAAGTGAATTTACTTTTAGCCGATGGAGAAATCTTTAAATACAAAGGAAATGTAGAAGTGATCGAAAGCGAATTTAACAACGAAACGGGTAATATTGCCTTTAGAGCAAGATTCGAGAATACGGGTAAATTGCTTAGAAATGGTGAAACAGGAAAAGTGCAGATGCTGGTTCCGTTGAAAAATGCCATCGTTATTCCGCAAAAAGCAACGTACGAAATCCAGGACAAAAAGTATGTTTTTGTTGTCGGTAAAAACAATAAAGTTACTTCAAAAGAAATTACAATTACAGGTGAAATCCCGGATTTGTATGTAGTTAGCAGCGGACTTGCTGAAAATGATAAAATCTTGCTTGAAGGTGTTCAAAAAGTAAAAGAGAACGACAAGATTGAATTTACTTATATCGCTCCTCAAAAAGTGGTTAATAATTTACGATTAAAAGCGGAATAAAATTTTTGTTTTAATTGTTTCAAGTTTGAAGTTTCACGTTCAGTGCGAACTTGAAACCTGAAACTTAAAACTTGAAACATTCTTAATCATTAAAAAAATAAATAGATGTTTAATAAATTTATACAAAGACCAGTTTTGTCGATAGTAATATCGCTTATAATTGTCTTTTTAGGGGTATTGTCTGTACTAAATTTACCGATAACACAATTCCCTTCGATTTCTCCTCCAATGGTAAATGTTACGGCAGATTACCCAGGATCGAACGGAGAGCTTATGATCAAATCAGTTGTTATTCCTCTTGAAAGAGCTTTAAATGGAGTTCCAGGAATGAAATATATGACTTCTGATGCCGGAAATGATGGTGAAGCAAGTATTCAGGTAGTTTTTAACTTAGGTACAGATCCTAATCAGGCTGCAATTAACGTTCAAAACCGTGTGGCTTCGGTTACCAATAAATTACCGCCATTGGTAGTGAGAGAAGGTGTTAAGATTACGCGTGAAGTTCCGAGTATGCTGATGTACGTGAACCTTTACAGCACGGATAAAAATACGGACATGAAGTTCTTGTACAACTATGCCGATATCAACGTATTATCTGAATTGAAAAGGGTAAACGGAGTAGGTTCCGGAGATATTTTGGGAACACGTGAATATGCGATGCGTATTTGGTTGAAACCCGATCGTATGTTAGCCTATAAAATTTCTGCCGATGAAGTAATGGAAGCATTGTCAAGCCAGAGTTTAGAAGCTTCGCCTGGTAAAACGGGTGAAAGTTCAGGAAAGCGCTCTCAGGCATTTGAATATGTATTAAAATATTCAGGACGTTTTACAACAAAGGAACAATATGAGAATATCGTAGTAAAATCAAACAGCAACGGTGAACTTTTACGTTTGAAAGATATTGCCAAAATAGAGTTTGGAAGCTCAATGTATGATATTTATTCGAACTTAAACGGTAAACCGTCTGCAGCAATTGTATTGAAACAATCTTTTGGAAGTAATGCCAATCAGGTTATTGAAGATGTAAAAGCCAAATTGGAAAAAATCAAGCAAAAATTCCCAAAAGGAATGGATTATGAAATTTCGTATGACGTTTCTAAATTCTTAGATGCTTCTATCGAAAAAGTAATTCACACCCTGATCGAAGCTTTTATTCTGGTAGGATTAGTCGTGTTCCTGTTCTTGGGAGACTGGCGTTCTACAGTTATTCCGGCAATTGCGGTACCAGTTTCGCTGGTAGGAACTTTTATATTCATGACATTCTTCGATATTTCGTTGAACCTGATCACATTATTTGCACTGGTTTTAGCAATTGGAGTCGTCGTCGATGATGCGATTGTCGTTATTGAAGCCGTTCACGCCAAGATGGAAGAAGAACATCTTTCTCCGCTTAAAGCGACCAAAAAAGCGATGCACGAAATTGCAGGAGCTATTATCGCAATTACGTTCCTGATGGCAGCCGTATTTATTCCGGTTGCGTTTATGTCAGGTCCGGTAGGGGTATTTTACAGACAGTTCTCGATTACTATGGCAACTGCAATTATCCTTTCAGGTATTGTGGCTTTGACATTAACACCGGCACTCTGTGCGATGATGCTGAAAAACAATCACGGCAAACCAAAAAAGAGAACACCGGTAAACAGGTTTATAGACGGTTTTAATAATAAGTTTAATCTTGCTCAGGGCAGATATCAAAATGTGTTAGCTAAAATTGTAAACAGAAGGGCCGTAACGATTATTGCACTTTTAGGATTTTGTGCCGGAACATGGCTGATCAGCAGCACCGTTCCTTCAGGATTTATTCCAAATGAAGATCAGGGTATGTTCTACGCTATTATTCAGACGCCGCCAGGTTCTTCATTAGAAAGAACAAATGATATAGCACTTAAATTGCAAAAAATATCAGAAAGTGTAGAAGGAGTAAAATCAGTTTCTGCATTGGCAGGTTATGAAATCTTGACTGAAGGTACCGGATCTAATTCAGGAACCTGTTTGATTAACTTAGAAGACTGGAACAATCGTAAACAATCTGTACAGGAAATTATGACGGAACTGGAAGAAAAGTCGAAAGACATTCCGGGTGCCAATATCGAATTTTTTCAACCGCCTGCAGTTCCGGGATATGGAGCAGCGGGAGGATTTGAACTTCGTTTACTGGATAAAACAGGTTCTAGTGATTTCAAAAAATTAGAGGCGGTCAATAAAGATTTCGTAGAGGAATTAAACAAACGTCCGGAGTTGTCTAACGTATTTAGTTTCTTTAGTGCCAGTTTCCCTCAATATATGATGAAAGTCGATAATGATCTGGCACAGCAAAAAGGAGTTTCTATTGAAAATGCAATGAACACTTTGTCAACGCTCGTGGGAAGTAACTACGAAATCAGTTTCATTAAATACGGAATCAACTATAAAGTAATCGTTCAGGCCGCTCCGGAATATCGTGCACAGCCAGATGATATTTTAAAATTGTATGTAAAAAATGATCACGATGAAATGGTTCCTTTTTCCGCCTTTATGAAATTAGAAAAAGTATACGGCCTTTCAGAAATTACAAGACACAATATGTATACTTCTACTGAAATTAGCGGGGGAGCGGCTCCGGGCTACAGTTCCGGAACTGCGATTAAAGTAATTCAGGAAGTTGCGGCTAAAAAATTACCTCGCGGCTACGACATTGACTGGGCAGGTATTTCTGCCGATGAGGTGGCGCAGGGAAATCAGGCGATTTGGGTATTCCTGATTTGTCTTGGATTTGTATACTTGGTTTTGGCAGCGCAGTACGAAAGTTTTATTCTGCCATTATCTGTAATTCTTTCGCTTCCGGCGGGTATTTTTGGAGCTTTCCTTCTGTTGAAATTCGCAGGATTAGAAAACAATATTTATGCTCAGGTTGCCATGGTAATGCTTATTGGTTTACTGGGTAAAAATGCCGTACTGATTGTAGAGTTTGCCATACAGCGTCATGCAGCCGGCAAATCTGTACTTGAAGCCGCAATGGAAGGCGCAAAAGCGAGGTTCCGTCCAATTTTAATGACTTCATTTGCTTTTATTGCCGGACTATTGCCTCTGGCTTTTGCCACTGGACCGGGTAAAATTGGCAACAGAACAATTGGTACCGCAGCGGCCGGAGGTATGCTTATCGGAACCATTTGCGGTGTATTTGTGATTCCCGGATTGTACTATATTTTCGGAAAAATTGCAGAGAAACACAAACTGGTAAAACATGAAGAAGAAAATCCATTAACAGAAGAAATTGATAACAATCATGTATAAATTCAAAACATATCAATACGGTATTGCTTTAGGATTATGTCTTACGGTTGCAGGGTGTAAAGCCCCTGCACCAGAGACTGCCACCACAAGCACACCGGTTCCTGAGTTGTTTGGTACAACAACTCCCACTCAGGATGCAAATAACAACACAGCTGCGTTAGCCTGGAAAGATTACTTTAAAGATCAAAATCTGGTTGAGTTAATCGATGTGGCCTTAAAAAACAATCAGGAATTGAACATGACTTTGCAGGAAATTGAAATTGCAAAGAATGATATCAGAGTTCGTAAAGGTCTTTTACTGCCAACAGCTGGTATTCGTGCCGGAGCCGGAATAGAAAAAGTAGGAAGATATACAAGCCAGGGCGCCGGTGATGCTTCTACAGAAATTAAACCGGGTATTGAAACGCCGGATCCGCTTGGAGATTTTACTATTGCCGCTTACGCGAATTGGGAAGTGGATATCTGGAAAAAACTTCGTAATTCTAAAAAAGCAGCAGTAAGCAGATATTTGGCAACTGTTGAAGGGAAAAACTTTGTAATTACCAATCTTATTGCTGAAGTTGCCGATTCTTATTATGAATTATTGGCCTTGGATAGTCAGCTTGATATTGTAAAACAAACCATTACATTACAAAGCAATGCGTTGGAAATTGTAAAAATCCAAAAGCAGGCTGCAAGAGCAACAGAATTAGGAGTTCAAAAATTTCAGGCTGAGGTTTTAACTTCAAAAAGTTTAGAGTTTGGAATTCTGCAGCAAATAAAAGAAGCGGAGAATAAAATCAACTTTTTATTAGGACGTTATCCGCAGGAAATTAAAAGAACAAGCAACAATAACTTTTTAAGTTTATTGCCAGCAGCAGTAAATTCAGGAATTCCGTCTCAGCTCTTGGCAAATCGTCCTGACGTTAAGCAGGCAGAATTAGAATTGGTTGCGGCTAAATTAGATGTAAAAGTGGCTCGTGCTGAATTTTATCCTTCACTGGATATTTCTGCAGCAGTAGGAGTTCAGGCATTCAAGCCATCGTACCTGTTTACTTTTCCTGAATCTATTCTATATTCATTAGCAGGAGATTTGGCTGCGCCTTTAATCAACAGAAATGCAATCAAAGCAGAGTTTTCAAGCGCCAATGCCAGACAGCTTCAGGCTTTGTATAATTATGATAAAACGATTTTAAATGCTTATTTGGAAGTTTCAAATCAGCTTTCAAAAATTGAGAACCTGCAAAAAGGTTTTGATTTAAAATCACAGCAGGTAGATGCTTTAAACAAATCGATTGATGTTTCGAATGATTTGTTTAAATCGGCAAGAGTTGATTATTTTGAAGTTTTAATGACACAAAGAGATGCCTTAGAATCGAAATTAGAATTAATAGATACTAAAAAAGAACAATTGAATGCTGCAGTCCATGTTTATAGAGACTTAGGTGGCGGCTGGAAATAATATTGCCTGTTAATTTGTAGAGAAGAAGCCTTTTGAGATGAAAATCTTGAAAGGCTTTTTTAATTTACTTTTTCAACTAGTAAATTATTTTTATATTTATTAAAAAATAAATTATCTCAAAAAGAACGCTGCCATGAAAAAGCTTTTACTATTATGTGTTATACTTTTAAATATAAGTTGTTCTAAGGAGTTTGTTGCTTCATTTGAACAGCCTAACAATCCTAAACTTAATAATTTAAAACTTGAAGTTTTTGTCGACAACGAGAAACTCAAAGAAATAAATTTGAAAACATCTTCTGTAATTTCTTATGAAACCGCCGCGTTGAAAGTGTCAGATGAAGGAGTACATCATTTAAAAATAAAGGTGAAAGACACGACATTTAAATATGAGATCAATTATCCAAAAGAAAAATATATCCTTTTAAGTGCTTACTTAAAAAAGAATGGAAAAATCCATATTGGAGTTTTAAAACAGGAAAGAGAGTTTATATTTCATTAAAAAAGTAATTAAACAGCAAAGTTCGCAAAGCTAAATCAATGTAAAGCTTTGCGAACTTTGTGTTCTATAAGGAACTAAATATAAAAACGTTACGGTCTTTGCGGTAAATTTTTATGCGGTTCACTTTTTTAAGATAAAAAATCCTTAAGCCATAATCCGGAATTTTTAATAGTTCTCTTTTGAGTTTCAAAATCAATGTGAACTAATCCGAAGCGGGCATTGTAACCTTCAGCCCATTCAAAGTTATCCGTCAGGCTCCATACAAAATAACCGTCGACCTGTAAGCCGTCATTTTTTGCTTTTAAAATCTGCTCTAAATGATCCTGAATATAATGTGTTCTTTTTATATCGAAAACTTTTCCGTTTGTCACAATATCAGCGAAAGCAGCGCCATTTTCAGTTATAATAATTTTTTTGATTCCTTTGTAGGCATTAAATTTTTGCAGCACATGATACATAGCAGGCGGATACACTTCCCAGCCCATTTCTGTTGAAATTACGTTTCTTTTTTCAGCACTTATCAATTCGGCACCAATGTAGGGAATCAGCATTGCTGCTTTTACGATTTCCCGCGTGTAACATTGCAGGCCTATAAAGTCAAAATCGAAAGCCAGATTATTCAAATCATCGTCCAGAATATAATTGTTGAGTTTTTTAAGTACCGGAAGATCTTTCTGCGGATAACCCAATCCTAAAATAGGCTCAATAAAAGTTCTGTTCAGTAAAGTATCGACACGTTTTGCGGCTTCGACATCTTTCGTGCTTTGAGTTGCAGGTTCGATATGCGTGCAGGAAAAAGTAGTTCCGATGTTAGCTCCGGAAACTTTTTCGCGAAGTATTTTAGCGACCGCAGCAGTAGCCAATGTTACATGATGCATGGCTTTCAAGTAATTGGTAATCCCTTTTTTACCTGGTGCATGAATGCCTAAAAAATAACCCGCTCCCGTAAAAACAGAAGGCTCATTGATGACCATCCAGTTTTTGACACGATCACCAAAATGCTGTGCACAAATGGCCGCGTACTCAGAAAACCAGGCAACCGATTCACGATTGGTCCAGCCTCCTTTTACTTCTAAGTCATGAGGTAAATCCCAATGATACAGCGTTATCCAGGGCTCTATTCCCTGCTCCAGTAATGCGTCAATAATTTTGTTGTAATAATCAATTCCAGCCTGATTTATAGGATGAACTCCTGTAGGCATAATTCTCGTCCAGCTGATAGAAAACCTAAAATTCGGAATATTCAATTCCCGGATTAAGCCAATATCGTTTTGGTAAGAATTGTAAAAATCGCAGGCGGTCAGGGCATGATGGCCATTTTTTATCTTTCCTTTTTGAGAGGTAAAAACATCCCAGATAGAAGAACCTTTTCCGTCGGCATCATGAGCTCCTTCAATTTGGAAAGCGGCGGTAGCAACACCCCACAAGAAATCTTCTCCAAATTGGTTTTTGTGCAAAAATGAGGTTTCAACTTTATTCATTAAAATGTACTTTCCTTTTTAAATTTAGCGATCATTAATGAAGGAAAGAAGATTGCATAGCTCTTAGAAAAAGCCATTCTTTGAAAGAAACCAGAAAATTTAGGTTAAAGAATTTCATAACGTTTAGTTTTATTCAAATTAACAAAACTAATGTGAAGTAATTGTAAAGTGATTATTATCAAATGATTAACTATTTTGCTGACGCTAGAAATAATCAGTCTTCCCAGCCGCAGAGTGTGAGTCCGTAACCTTGTGCCTGCTTTAATGATGCTTTTACCGTTCCGTGGCTGCAGGCTGACAAACCGCGGCAGTTTTCATTGTAGTGATATTTTTTTGCACCCTTTGGCCCGCATATATAAACATTGGTTTCAACTGGATGAAAAGAAGTCAGAAAAATATAAAAGAAGAATATTGTGTATTTCATAAACCGTCTTATTTTACTATTAGCTGGTATTCGTTTCCTTTTTTGTCTATGGCTTTTAATTTTCCGTATGAAAGCCATTCGGTATTAATTTCAATTTCTGAGAGACTGTCTCCTGCCAGCATTCCCGCACCAAATTTCCCGCAGACATTCACATTGCCACAAACGGAATCGCCTTTGGTATTGATTCCTTTTACATCATAATTATATTCATAATGACCAGAATTTCCAGTCCTGTATTCGTATTGATACACTTTGTCAACGTGATACGTTTTAGCTTCTTCCGGCGTGATTGTTTTGCGATCATCTGCTGTAATGATCTCTTTATAAAAAGAATTAATTTTTGATGGAGGCGGAGCAGTGGCTTTTTTGCAGGAAACAATACTTATAAAGAGAAATAAAACAAGGTAGTTTTTTGACATAGGCAGCTTTATATAAAGTTATTTTATATTTGATAAAAGTAATTGGAAATGAGGTTCTTAAAATGCGTATTTCTACGTGATTACTGACTTTTATTCGGTTTCATAAAGTGTGGCCGTATCTAATAATTCTTTTTCGAATTGATAAATGTCGTCAATTGTTGAAATCGGTAATTTAGTTTCGTTTTTGTTGTCACTAAAAAGGCTTATATATTTTTTACCTCCGTTTAAATGAAGTCGGCATAAAGGTTTGCGATTATTATCATCCAATAAAATTCCGAAGTAAGATTGTGTATCACGATGCACAATTCTGTTTATTGGCAATTTTCTTCGCAAAATAGCAACTACAATACGATAGCCGTCCAGTTCTTCTTCGGTTGTAGTAATTTTATTGTCATCTTCAACTGTTGTAACTTGTTCGTCTTGCTGTTTAATCGTTTCTTTAGTAAGCGCGGCATTCAGCCTGTCATTAATTTTATCATTAATAAATTGATTTACTGATTTTTGAACTAAATCCTTAAATTCTTCAACCACTTTTTCAGTAAGTCTCCCCGCATATACCTTATTGGCAAAAAGCTTTGTAAAATCATTTGAAGGATTTTCCAGCTCAGCGTTTATTTGTTTTTTTATTTCTTTAATATATTTTAGAGAACTCGCATTACTTACAATATTATTAACGTCGAAGTTAGCTTTATGAAACTTAGCAATCTCGTTTATCGTATTTTCTTTTAAATTGCAGATATCAAATTCTAAAAATGGTTTTTCGTCCATTTTATTTTGATTATCCAAATCAGTAAAAAATTGGTAAGTAATGCCATTTGTTAAAAGTGCAAATCGCGTTTTTGTAACATGAAAATATCTAAATAACTGCGAATTATGTACAGTTAGTTTTTCCTTCCAGCTTTTGCATTCCACAATTATAATGGGCTCTCCGTTCTGGAAGATCGCATAATCTACTTTTTCGCCTTTTTTTAATCCGAGATCTGCCGTAAATTCAGGAACCACTTCTAGAGGATTAAAAGCATCGTAACCCAAAATGTGTATAAATGGCAGTACAAAAGCATGTTTTGTAGATTCTTCAGTCTCAATTTTACTTTTTAGCTGATTAATTTTCTCGGCTAATGATTTTAGTTGAATATTCATTTCCATTGGTTTGTGATTTAGATTATTATTCAAATGTAAAGTCATTTAAAACCAGTATTTTACGGAAATCCATAATCCGTAAAATATTTATATTTCAGAAATAAAAAAAGCTCCCGAAGGAGCTTTGAATATTAAATAATGAAAGTGATTTTTAAATAATCCCCATATCTTTAGTTATCGAAACTAAATGAACAGTATTATTGGCTTTAAAAAAATCTTTTAGTTTAGATAATCTTTTTTCAACAGCGCTTTTGCTATTGGGTTTGACATCAGAGTTTTTAAAAATTTCTATTATTTCATCCTGCGAAGTTCCGGCAGACAAGTATTTTAGAATTTTAATATCGGTATCGTCTATTTCGTAATTGTTTTTTTCCTGTAGTGCCGAAGCAGCTTCTGGAGAAATAAAAATTTGATCTGAAATCGAAATAAGGTGTATCGCTTTTTTAAGTTCTTCAATACTATTGAGACCTTTCAATACAAAAGCATCAATTTTGGCATTCTCAAAAAGTGATTTAATTCGGTAGCTTTTATCTTCTACAGAATACGCTATGATTTTAATATCCGGCTGTAATGCACGAACTTTTTGAACCAGTTCATCGCCGTTAGCAATAGTTGCTTTACGATGATCAGTTTTGAATGACAAATCACTGATTAATAAATCGTATGGTTCATTTTGATTGATTGCAGCGCGAATTTTTAGAAATGCTTCATCACAAAATTTGGAATGCTGAAAATCTACAATGTTTAAATCTTTTAAGACTTGTTGAATCCCTAAATTCATTGCATCAAGATCTTCGGCTATTATTACTTTCTTAAACATAGGCTTTTATTTAGGCAGTGTTATTTTTACTTTAAAACCTCTATCTGGTTCAGTGTCAAAAGTAATAGTTCCTTTTATGGCAAGAATACGGTTTTCCATATTTCGCAAACCATTTTTTATAATTTTATTTTTTTCAGCGCCTTTTCCGTTATCTGTATAATCAATAAATACTGTTTTTCCATTGCTTTCAAACTTTAGAACAACTATAGAAGCATGGCTGTGTTTTTTCATGTTGACTATTAGTTCATGCAATACGCGTTGAATTGCAATCTTTTTTAAATCTTCCACCAAATCCCAATTCACTTTTTCAATATTAGTAATGATAATATTTGTATCACTGCTATTATAGGTCGAAAGCATATCTTTTAAATTATCCGAATAATGTGGTCCAGTATCAATATCATTGTTTTCTCGCGAAATACCTCGTACACGGGTATAAATATGATCGAGTTTTTGTAATAAAGATGCTTTGCTGTCTTCGTTAATCAATGGCTGCGTTTGTGTATACGTGATGGCATGAAAAACGTCATTAGCCAATCCGTCATGAATATCTTTTGCTATGCGGGTTTCAGTATCATAGGAAGCTTCGAGTTTCTCGATTCGGTTTTTCTTTAGATAATATTTTCGTCCATAAATTAATACACTGATAAGAATTATAATGCCCATAACAAAAAAGCCTCTTTGGTATTTTGCTTCCTGAAGTGAGAGTAAATTTTCAGCTTTTTCTAAACGGAGTTTCTGGTTTTCTTCTTTCTCTTTTTTAGAATCGTATTTAATTTTGACAAACTTATTTTTGAAGTTGTTTCTAATAGTGATAATGCTGTCATTCAATAAAATAAACTTTTTTGCGTATTTTGTATTATCAGCAACAGTATTAGACATTAAAAACGATAAGGCTTCTAATCGTTCATCAATGCTATTCGATTTCGAAGCGTTTTCATAAGCTTTCAAAGCATATTCATTGGATTTTTTAGTAGCGCTCTGTGCATAATATTCAGCCAAATGCAGATAACTTGGGATACTGCCGTAAGTATCATCGGCCTCAATTCTTAATGCGAGACTTTCATTCATTAAAGAAAGACCTTTTTCGTTCATTCCTTTTTTAAAATTCGCATAGCCAAGATTGTCTAAAATTCTTCCTTTAGTTTTAACATGTAATTTATCGTCGAGGTCATTGGCGCTTAAAATGGATTCTAAAATTTCTATTGCATTTTGATATTTTTTCTGCTGAATATAAATGACTGCAATGTTATTGAGCGAAGGTATTTTTGAAGCCGGTTCATCAGAATCCTTAATTGCCTGGTTATAATAATAAATGGCATCATTATAAATTGAAAGTTCTTTGTCTGCAATTCCAAAAAAGTTATTAATGGCTACGCTGTAAATGTCTTTCTTTTTGCAATATGGTAAAGCTTCTGTGAGTGTTTCTTTGCTTCCGTAGTAATCACCATTGATTTGCTGGATCGAAGCCATTTGAATCAAATTGTAGACAATATTAAGGCTGTCTTTTATGGTTTCAAAAGCAATTTTTGATTTATTAAAGTTATAAAAAGCACTATTGTATTTTTTATTTTGAAAGTCAGCTATTCCTTTATCCCGATAACTATATGCTTTTTCCTTTATGGGAGTGAAATTGACGGTAAAATCCGTTTTTTCCTTACATGAAAAGAGGATTAAGAAAAATATAAAATATAAAAACGGGGAACGCACCATAACAGTAACTTTCCCCGAATTTAATATATAAAAGTGTATGATATACTTTTAAGTATTATTTTTTTGGTGGCGGCGGTACAATTACAGGTTCATCCTCCGGACCTTCAACTGCCTGCGCCGGGCTATCAGCTGGATTAACTATTTTTGTTGTTTCCGTTTTCCCTGAGGTTTTATCTGCTTCAAGTTCATCTGCTGAGCAGGAAAATAATGTAGTTGTCAATAGCGCAAACACTCCAAATAAAATTGATTTTTTCATCACAATTAGTATTAAAAATTAGACATGCGTATTGCGCTCCGGAAATACTCCGGATATTCTTTTTAAGGCAATACCAAATTTTGTTTGGGAAGTGAGTGCGTAGAACTATAAAACTTTATTTATACTTCCCGGATAAACTCCGTTTTACGGTTTTCCGCACTTTTAATAGAACTAGTTTTGTAATTTTGTTCTTATCGCGAATAGAACAGGAACTAATTTCTGAAGCAAAGTAACAACGACTACAAGCCTGTATCGATACGGAATTCCGGGAATTCCAATATAGTTTTTTCCAATCCGAACAATTCCTTTGAATTCCTTAAAATTCCTAAAAACCAAAATGCTTATGTGTAACACTACTTTAGAAGATGACTATAAAAGATTAGTTAAAGAGAGATATGAAGAGGTAAAGAATGGTGACCTTTTTACTTATTTGGAGAGTCCGACTCGTGCAAGACTTAGTAATTTGTGCTGGGAGATATTCGAAGGAAAGAATATGCATCAGGATGATTTGAATACTTTTAATTCTTTACTAGGAATACCTTTTGATCTTAATGCTAAAAATAAGTTTAGAGAAAAGGTTGATAGATTTAGACCAATAGAAACTTTTTTTAAGGGAGAAACGGACCCTTCAATAATGGATTTTGTAAACATGGCTGCAATTTTGGTTGATTTTCAGCCAAGACCTTTTATTAAGTATAGAAGAGTAGGTATAAACGAAGAGGTGTATGAGGATGAATCCTTAAATGAGAAGGAGAATGGTAATCTGAAAAATTTTGATGCTTCTAAAATAAAGGAGAAGCAAATTGAACTTGCAGTAAATTTTGTTCCGCAACCTGCAAGACCAATAAACTTATTTGTAAATATAAAACAGAAGGTTTTTGAAACATTAACTAAAAAACTATCGCGAACGTTATTCTTTATTCTAATTGTTTTTGGTTTAGGATTTTTAATAAGTCAATATATTTTTCCTAAAAAACAATGTATGCAATGGTCAGGCGACCATTACGAAAAAGTAGATTGTGACTTAAAAGCTAATGGATTTGCGGGTACCAATATTATAGAGCCATTTGATGAAAATAAATACAAACTCAAAAAAATCAAAGTCTGCGATACTACACGGTTTTTTAATAATAGTAATGATGCGATTATTTGGTACGCAAAAAAAAGTGACAGTGCGGCAGATTTTTTTAATACACACGGCCGTCATCCTGAAACCAATAAACCTCTTAGACCAGTAACAAAATATATAGTAACAAAATATGGAAAATAGATTTTAGCTTGTTGATTTAACCCAGATTTGATTTAAGTAAGAATATACATGGACATATAAAATAATTATGTAAGGTTAACCGAATATTATGTAACACAATTTTATCGGCATGCATATAATTTAGCAGTATTAAAATTAAAATAAAATTTAAAACAAATCAACATGAAAACTAGAAATTTTTTATTCGTATTAGCCTTAAGTGTGGGAGTATTCGCAACGTCTTGTAGTAACGATGATAATGAAGGAGAAACATTAGTACCTATTGAAGGAACTTACAACTTAAGCAAAACAGGAACTGCAGATAGCAACGGTAATGAAACTTTAGTCGATGCGCCTCAAAATGCAAACGGATGCAGCAGAGATTATTTACAACTAAAATTAAGTAACGCAGCAGTTATGGGTGATTATAACTCAGTATTGGGTACTTGTAATTTAACTGAAACTACTGGAACTTACGTAAGATCTCATAATGATTTAACTATTAGTGTTGGAGGTACAAGTACAGTAAGCGATATCATGAACCTTACTAACAAAGAATTAAAATTGAAAAATAAATCTACTGGTTTAATTACTGTTTATACAAGATAATTACCGCTTTAGAGCATCTATTTTTTAAACTATAATGCCAAAACGGCAGCAATTTTTGGGGAATTGCTGCCGTTTTTTTGTGCTTTTTATTTAAATTTTCGATTCGTTATAGTAATGCTGCGATTGGAAGATAAATATCAAAAGTGGCTCCTTTACCTTTTTCGCCTGTTGCAGTAATAATACCATTATGATTGTCTACTATTTTTTTTACAATAGCAAGTCCGATTCCCGTTCCGGTATATTCAATTTCTCCGTGCAGACGCTGAAAAACTTCGAATATTTTATTGCTGTACTGTTGTTCGAAACCAATTCCATTATCAGAAACACTGATATGGCAATAATCGGTTTCATCTGCCAATTGTTTATTTTTAAAAGTTTTTCCCTTGCCAATTTCAGTTGTAACAGTAATGACAGGCGGAATATCCGGATCAGAAAATTTAAGAGAATTACTGATCAAATTGTACAGTAATTGTCGGAACTGAAAGGGAATAATGTGGATGTCGCAGTTTTCACAATTCTGAATAGATCCATTTTTTGATTCTAATTCTTCTTTTAAATCCTCGATAACTTCATCTACTATTTTCGAAAGGTCTGTTTTCTCGAAGATTCTTTCCTGAACATTGGTTCGCGAATACGAAAGCAAATCATTAATTAAAGTCTGCATGCGCTGTGCTGCATTTTGCATTCTTTTGAATTTGTCCTTTCCGCTTTCGGTCAGATTTTCAAATTCCCTATCCATTATCTGCGAAGCAAAAGTCTGGATTTTTCTCAAAGGTTCCTGCAAATCATGACTAGAGATATAGGCAAAAGACTGAAGTTCTTGATTCATTTTTTCGAGCTCACTGTTTTTTTGTTCCAGTTCGAGAGCATTTAAGCGCAGTTTATCATCGGCTTTCTTTTTTTCTGTAAGATCGTGTGTCACTTTTGAAAAACCGATTACCTGCTTTTTTTTATTATGAACTGCGGTAATTACAACACTTGCCCAAAAATACGTTCCGTCTTTTCGAACACGCCATCCTTGCTGCAGTGCTTTTCCTTTTGAAATGGCTACGTTTAATAATTCCTGCGGTAAATTGATTTTCCGATCTGACTCTGTATAAAATGTCGAGAAATTTTTTCCTATAATTTCTTCTGCTTTATATCCTTTTATTTTTTCGGCACCCAGATTCCAATTTTCAACAATACCCAGATGATTCAGGTATAAAATGGCGTAATCCTGTACTTCTTCTACCATTAAGTGATAGCGTTCTTCGCTTTTTCGAAGTGACTCATTGATCTGGCTGAGTTCTTTTGTGCGTTCTCTTACTTTTTTCTCTAATTCGTGCGTAAAAGCTTTTTCAGTCTGAATATCCGTAAAAGCGCCAACCCATTTGGTTACTTTATGGTCTTTGTCTAAAACAGGTTCGCCAATTACGGCATGCCAGCGATAGCTTCCATCTTTGCTTTTGATGCGCACATCACCTCTGTAAATATTTCCTGTTGCCAGACTGTTCACCCATGTTTTAGAACTTGCTTCATAATCATCAGGATGAATTATCGATTTCCAATCGGCAACTCCAAGAGGCTGTATTCCCGTATATTCCAGCCATTTTCCTGAAACGAAAAGCGAATTTCCGTGATCGTCTGTTTCCCATATCATCTGCGGAATACTTTCGGTTAATGAACGGAATCGTTTTTCGCTTTCTTCAATTTTTTTTCTCGCTTCAACTTTTTCAGTAACATCAATTACGGTAATTTTTATTCCTGAAATAGTATAGTCTAATTCACGCAGCGGGGCATATTCAAAATCAATATACAATCTGTGCTCGCCGTCGTCTCCGTTAAGGTAGAGCAGTGATTCTGATTCAGAATGCACTTCTCCTGTAGCATATACGTTTTCCAGGAGTCTGGCATATTTTTGTTTTTTTAGTTCCGGAAATATGTCAAATATTTTTTTGCCCTGAATATCAGTTTCTTTTTTCCTCCAGATACTTTTCAAAAGTGCGGTATTGGCAATTTCAATTACCATATCTTGTCCTTTCAAAATCGCTTTTGGCACCGGCGATTCCATTACCAGATTGCGAAATCTTTGTTCACTTTCTTCAAGTTCCTGCTGATGATTTTTTTCTTCGGTAATATCTCTGGCGGTTCCTAATAATTTCTCAGGATTATTGTCGCTGTCATAAAATACTTTTCCTTTTGCTTCTACCCAATGAATGGAAAGGTCATCCCATATTACTCTTGTTTCATAATAGAGATATCCGGAAACCAGCGCATTTTGAACTGCTTTTTCCCTAACGTGCATGTCATCAGGATGAATATGACGGAGGAGTTTTTCATGACTTATAGTAGTATCATCACCGGATCCGGTAACAATTTCGAGATATCTTTTTGAAAAATGAAGCGCTTTTGTTTTGGCATTTAGCTCCCAAGTACCCAATTCACTGGCTTCTACAATAATATTGAGGCGTTCTTCATTAAGTTCGGTTTTTTTTCGGGCTTCTACTTTTTCTGTGACTTCAGTGACTGTTACAATTATTCCGGATATTTCTCCATTTTCTTCCCTTAAGGGATGATATAAGAAATCAAAAAATAAATTTTCCTCTTTACCGTATCTGTGAATTGGGATAGGGAGTTCATTTCCATGAAAAGGAATTCCTGTTTTTAAAACGCCGTCCAGAAGAGCGCTTACAGATTCTTTTACTTCTGGTAAAGAATCGAATAAAGGTCTGCCTGTAAATGTCTCTTCCTTTCTGTCTACCAGTTTCAAATAGGCTTCATTTGCCATTTCGACAATATGCTGCGGACCACGAAGAATCGTAATTCCAACCGGAGCTTGCTTTACAGTACTTCTAAAACGTTTGTCTGCTTCTTCAATTTTTTGTCTTGCGACTACCTGCGGTGTATTATCCAGTACCCAAATGGCAATTTTTGTTACTTTACCGTGGATGTTTTTTAGGGGCGCATACACAAAAGTCAAATATATTTTTTCCGGTCTGCCATATCTAATCAGTACCATTTCTACTTCATTAGCATAAAAAGGCTCGCCATTTTTTACCACATTTACAAGTGCCTCCTCATAATCTGATTTTACTTCTGCAAAAGTATCCCAATAGTATTTTCCGGCAATTTCTTCATACGGTTTTCCGGCAACTTCAATAAAACTGTCATTAACAATTTCTGTTACCAGAGTGGCGGCATCCAATACGCAAATGCCCATTGGCGACTGCAGAACCATACTGCGCAAATTCTGCTCGCTTTCTTCTATTTTTTTCTTGGCTAAATTTAAATCCGTCAAATCGACACCCGTATTCATGACGCCATAAATACTGCCCGATAAATCATAAAGCGGCGTTAAGCTGTAATTGAAATAGTAGGTATATAATTCTCCGTCAACGGTTAAGTCGAGCGGTGTATTTGTGGTGTGGAAGGATTGTCCTGTTTCCAGAACGGTATTAATCTGCTCAAAAACCAACTGATTATCAAGTTCCGGCAGTACATCCTTAAAAGATTTTCCGATAACATCATTCCCTTTTCCCCATATTTTGATAATCGAGTCATTGGCAAGTTCCACCATCATCTCTTTACCCACATAAACAGCAATTGGAAAAGGAGCATTTTCGACCAGCTGACGAACTTTCTGTTCACTCACTTCTATCTTTGAGCGCGACACTACCTGCGGTGTTACTTCAATAGCGATTGCGGCAACGCCTGAAATGGTTCCGTCAGATTCCCTAAGCGCTTCATAAACAAAATTGACATAGGTAATTTCAGTTTTGCCGTTGCGTGGCAATTGAATAGGTAGTTCGTTGGCAATACATTTTTCGCCGGTAGTATAAACGTTCTGAATTAAATCTTCGAGACCTTGGTTTTTGGCTTCCGGCAGTACTTCAAAAATAGGTTTGTTGAGTACTTCCTTATCTCCTGTGCCCCATATTTCGATCATTTTTTTGTTTACGATCTCGACAATATGATTTTCACCCCGAAACACACACATAGCAACCGGTGCCTGCATGATATTATTCATAAACTTGGTATTGCTTTCCTGCAGCGCTTCAGCGGCTCTTTTTTTAGCAGTAGTTTCAATTACAGTGGCTAAAACCCCGCCAACTTCACCATTTTCCTTTCTGATTGGGCTGTATGAAAAATCGAAATAACAGTCTTCTTCAAATCCGTTTCTGTTTAATTTGACAGGAAAATCAGGAAAACCAACTGCTTTTCCTTTCATTGCCTCCTCAAACATAGTCCCAATGCTATCCCAGATGTCTGTAAAAGTTTCTCGTGTACTGATTCCCAATGCATCAGGATGTTTAGTAGAGCCGAGAATAGGAAGAAAACCATCATTATAAAGCTGTGTATAATCGTCTCCCCACGCAATATACATTCCAAAAGGGTTATGGAGCATCACTGAAACCATAGTGCGGAGGCTTTGCGGCCAGGTATCAGGAGCGCCCAAAGAGGTTTTTGTCCAATCCTTTTTACGGATTAGTTCTCCCATTTCGCCGCCGCCTTCTAAAAAATAATGGTCATTATTTATACCGTTCATTCCAGTTAATGTTTAGGGTTGAAGGATAAATTGTTCCCTGCCGGGCTGCTTTACATTATCTGCAGCAATCAAAGCAAATGCATTGCTTATTACCTTTTTTAATTGAGCAAATTCACCGGGTTTTCTAATGTAATAAGCAACACCTTTCTCATATACCAGATTAACAATCTCGGTATCAAGGGAGGTTGAAAAAATAATGATCGGAAGATTTTTAAATTCGGCTATTTGTTTTATTTCCGTTAGACATTCATAGCCATTTTTACGCGGCATATTAAGATCAAGAAAAAGAATATCAGGTAAATTGCCTTTTTTTAAGAAATCCATTAGCTGGACACCGTCATTAACAGCTTCAAAAACAACAGGTAGCGACAATTCAGCGAGTGCCTCTTCAAAAAAAGCACAATCATCTTCGTCATCGTCTGCTAATAAAAGATTATAATTTTGTTTAATCATTTGCTGCTGCTATTTTTATTTCCTTGTTTTATAAAAAAAGGCGCTTTGTATTGTAAGATTTTTATTCTGTCCTTAATTTTCTTATTGGTTTGAAATTGTCCTTTTTTCAATTCAATAAGGTACTTCTGTCAATTATATATTCTTTTGCATGCCGCTTCAATTACAGGCAGATGCAGGTTTTATTCGTGCTAATATAGAATTAATTTCAATATTAATAATCAATACAATCTCAATAAATTTAACTCTTTTTAATCAGAAATCATAATTTTTGCGTGCGCAGAATTGCCTGCATGTAAGTTTCTGATAAAAAATTATGGCCTAATTTTTCAGGGATCATCGATTTAGATTGCTGCCATTATTTCAGTATCATTTTAGAATAAATATTCCATTTTACATCGCTGTTTGGCGATAAAACTTGTATAAAATGGGTACAAGTGTAAAAAGTTTACACACTCTAATTATGGGCATATTTTTCTAATATGCTCATCTTCAAATAAAACAGTTAATGGCATACTGCTTGTAAATTGGTTGGTGTCCAATTCTTTCAAACAGTTTAGTATTCTTCCCTCAAAAGGGAACAATAAACAAAATGGAGGAAATTTTAATAAAAGCCATACAGAAAAAATCAAACATGAAAAGTGAAACAATAACTTCAGAACAATTTTATTCTTCGAATAATGATACAGTACTAAATGAAAATGCCTTAAACAGTTCCATTTTTCGTATAAACACCACATCATCAAAAACGGCTAATGAGGAAAACTCCAATCCGATAGGTTTTATTGTACTGCTCGGTACTTTTGTATTACTGTTTGCAGGTGCTTTTTTAGTGTATCAGTTACAGCCTGATTTTGATCAGTTTCAATTAGACCGAATCAACTCTACAGTGGGGTATCCTTTTTTGATTATTACCCTTTTACTGTTCTTTTTTAAGAGTGGTGTTTTTTTCTATAATTTATATCTTTATTTCAGATACAAGGCCATTCCGTCGGTTTCAGATGAATTACTGCCTACTTGTACCGTAATTGTTCCGGCATATAATGAAGGAAAATTAGTTTGGGATACTTTATTGAGTCTTGCAGAAAGTGATTTTCCGGAACAGAAATTACAGATTTTAGCAATTGATGACGGAAGTAAAGATGATACCTGGTACTGGATGCAGCAGGCTAAACTAAAATTAGGAGATCGTTTGTCTATTTATCAGCAGCCTGAAAATAAAGGAAAACGCCATGCACTGTACCGTGGCTTCAATCTTGGTACAGGAGAAATTTTTGTAACTGTTGACAGTGATTCAATTGTAAAAAAAGATACGCTGCGCAATCTGGTAAGTCCGTTTGTGACCAATGAAAAATGTGGTGCCGTTGCAGGAAATGTTCAGGTTTTGAATAATAAAAAAGCGATTCTGCCAAAAATGCTTAACGTAAGTTTTGTTATGAGTTTTGAATTCATGCGTTCTGCCGAAAGTATGTTAGGATCTGTACTTTGTACTCCTGGCGCTTTAGCGGCTTATAGAAGTGATGCAGTTTTTGAGTGCCTTCCGGAATGGATTGATCAGAAGTTTATGGGCGAACCATCAGATATTGGCGAAGACCGCGCTATGACCAATATGATTTTAAAACAAGGACTTCACGTATTGTTTCAAAAAAACGCTTATGTATTAACGAATGTTCCTGAAGATTACACCGGTTTGTATAAAATGTTTATCAGATGGGGAAGAAGCAACGTTCGTGAGAATCTGATGATGGCAAAATATGTTTTCACCGATTTTAGAAAAGGATCTAAATTTGGCTCAAGACTTTTGTTTTTAGACCAGTCTTTTAAAATTGTTATGACGTATCCTTTCCTTATTTTTATGCTGTTTTTCATTGCTTTACATCCATTATTATTCCTTAGTTCTACACTTTTGGGCATATTAATTGTATCAAGTTTCTCCGTATTCTTTTATGCAAGAAAATATGGTACAGCCGATTCTTTCTGGGCGTATTCTTACAGTGTTTTTTACACATTCGGTTTGTTCTGGATTGCTCCTTATGCTATAATTACAGCGCATAAAAAAGGCTGGCTGACGAGAGGTCTGTCTTAAATAAAATATTTTTGCCACAAATTCACGAATTTCTATTCCACGAAATTAAACTAAACTATGCGCCAATATTCGTGAATTCGTGGCTGTTTTTTTTTAACCATTCCAAATTCCCGTTTTGGCGGTTTCCTGCGCGTAGGTTTTAAAGTCTTTTGCTTTTCTGCCTAAAACTTTTTCTATATCATTTGTAATACTGGAATTTCTTCCGTCTAAAACGTGTTCAAAAAGATAATTCACCAGCCAGATATGATCTTCGGGAATTTGATATTCTTGCAGCATTTGAGTGTATTCTGCTAGAGTTAATTCCTGAAAACTGATATCTCGGCCTGATGCTTCGGCAATTTCTTGTACAGCCTGCTGAAAAGTAAGTAATCTTGGTCCTGTAAGTTCGTAGGTTTTTCCATTATGTTTTTCCTCTAAAAGAGAAGCCGTCACAACAGCTGCGATATCATCTGCATCTGTAAAAGGTTCCAGCGCTTCGGCTCTTGGCAGCGCTACAATTCCGGCCAGAATTGGATCCAGAAAAAAGCTTTCGCTAAAGTTTTGATTGAACCAGCTCGCTCTTACAATTGTCCAGTTTTTTGCATTGTTTTTTACAATTTCTTCGCACACTTGCGCTTCTTTTTCGCCTCTTCCAGACAATAAAACCATTTTTTGAATGCCTGATGCTGTTGCAAGACGCGTAAAAATTTCAATTGCAGTTGTGGCAAATGGCACGGCTAAATCGGGTTGAAAAGTAATATAAACGGTATGAATATCCTGAAGAGCAGCTTTCCATAATTCTGGTTTTTCCCAGTCAAAAGGAGTTTTTTCAGATCTTGATCCTAAACGAACTTCGATAGTCTCAATTTGTTGTAATCGGGCTGCAACTCTGCGTCCTGTTTTTCCATTAGAACCCAGCACTAAAATTTTCTTTGTGGTCATATCAATATTTTTTAAATGAATACTGATACAAATTTGTCCCAATTAAAACGAAATCATTTGTCTGAAAAGAATTATGATTTGTTTGAAAAGAATTGCTGCTTAACGTCATTCGGCCTTGAGCCAAATTTTTTATAAAAGGCATTCGAGAAAGAACTTAAACTTTCGTAGCCCACTTCCCAAGCTGATTCCTGTACGGTTTTTTCGCTTTCACGGAGTAATGCATAGGCTTTATTCAACCGCTCTTCCTGAATGTATTTGAAAACCGGAACGCCAAAAAGTTCTTTAAAATTCTTTTTTAGTTTATTGCTGTTCAATCCCACCATTTGAGACAATTGCGTGATAGATGGCGGCTGCGAAAAATTAGTGGTGACAATTTCCTTCGCCTGAAAAAGTTTGTTTTTGTCTGTTTCAGAAAATTCATTTTTCTTGTCGGATGCCAATAAAGCAAAGAAATGGGCGAGGAGTTCACTGACCTGGCTTTTTAGAAATAATAATCTTGTATTTCCGGTGTAGGTGGTGTTGAAGATTTTTTGAACGGCCAATTGCATTTCCAGCGTCATATAAAATGACGGACCTTTTACAAAATGTTCCTTTGGATTTAATAATTGAGGGAGCAGGCTCTCAAAAATCTCTTTTTCGGCCGGAGATAAAGAGTTGAGGTTTTTCAATTTCGTAAAAATACTGATCGACTGTAACGGTTTATCAGGTTCAATTTTATGTGCGAATGCTACTTTTTGATTTCCAAAAAAACAAATCGCCAAACCAGTCGTATTCGTTAAATATTTAGTCTGATTGTTGTGTTTGATTTCTAATTCGACATTGCCGGAACCGTAAAAAGCAAACCCCACTGCATCTCCGTCAATTTCACATTTCTGAACGAAAGTTTTCGTGGTGTTCGACTGTTCTATTAAAACAATAGAATCGTTAATTTCTATAATATCTGTTGTCATAATATTTAGGTTCAGAGATTCAGAGGTACAAAGGTGCAGAGATCTTTAGCTTTTAATCTTTAAGCCTCTGCAACTTTGTGTCTGTATCAACTAGAAAAGGTCAGGCCTTTTTCTTTAAAAGTTTTGTAAAGCACTTGTCTTGCACTGCTTATGGTTTCTTCGGTACGATAAATACTGCACCAGAATTTGATCTGTAATTTGAATTTTCCTTCAGAAATAGCGCTGTAATAAATTTGTGGTAATTTGCTATTGTTCACCAATGGCATTTCTTCAAGCGCATTCAGGACAATCGTATTAATTTCTTCGGGAGTAATGTCGCCGGCGACTTCAATGTCGACTTCGACCAGTTTATAATTGTCTGTATACGTCCAGTTAGTGATGTTTTGTGATAATAGATTTCCATTCGGAATAATAATTTCGGCACCGTTGGGCGCATTGATTTTTGTGGTACGAAGCCCCATCGATTTTACACGCCCGGATTGTGAACTGATTTCGATTACATCTCCAATCTGGATGGGTTTATCAAAAATTAAAATTACACCCGAAACAAAATTGTTGACCACACTTTGAAGTCCAAGTCCAACACCGACTCCTAAAGCGCCTAATAAAATGCTTAATTTATCTAATGGCATTCCTGAAGCGGCAACGGCCAGCAGATAGCCGCCAATTAGTACGACCAAACGCGTTACCAATAATTTAGAATGTTGTCTCTTGTTTACGTTTTCTTCGTTTTCATCGTCGTCAATTTCACCAAAAAAGTACGCCACATATTTTTGAAGCAAGTGCGCGATCCAGACAATTATAAAAAACATTACAATATTTTCAAGAGTAAACGTAATGCTTCCAATTGTATTGGGATGAATCAACAATGATCCGAAAGAACTGCGTAACGATTCCCAGATATTCAAATTAGAAGCTATGACCACAAGCCACATATAGCTGATTACAATGATAAATGGTTTTTTCAGGTTTTCAGACAAACTTTCGTGGTCGAATATTTTCTCGATGCCGCGTTTGATTCTCGTTGTATAAATCTGCAGCAAAATAATTTCCAGAATAATTTTCAAAAGCACGCTCAAAGCAACAATCTGCGTAAGCGAAATGAAAGCGGTCATGCTTAACATATTGGCAAGCGAAACACGTCCGAAAAGATTATCAACAATAGACAACGCATTTAACCCAATGAAAATGATACTTGCCCATTTAAAAAATCCTTTGATATACAATTGATCTTTTAAGCTTTTTATCTGAACCAAACCATAACGTATTCCTAAAACATTAATAACGATGAAGGCGATGCGCTGCAAAAAACCAACTTCGATAAATAAATCCAGGAAACAAAGGATAAAAAATAAAGCTAGGAGATACAGCCAGTTTCGCATCGAAGTCTTAGACCACTGATTTTTGAATAACAGAGTCAGAACGCCAAGCAAAATAAGCTGCAGCAATTCTATAAACAAAGCCGGAGCATACAAATTGCTGACAATGGCTATTGTAAGACCAATTACGACAATTGGAAGAATAACGCCTCTGTTGAAATATTTGAAATTAAAATGAGAAAGATTTTTATCGTGTCCGTTCGTTTTCAGGTATTTTAAATTGCGGGAAACGTACCAGCCCAATAATCCCATGAAGAAAATTAAAACAAACAATCCTTTTGCACGATAACTTAAGTAATACGCAGCAACACTCTGCTCAATGGCTATTTTGCCTTTTATATTTTGTGCTGCTCCTTTGTTGCGCAAAGAATCACTGATATTCCACAACGAAGGATATTCTTTTTTTAGAATACTTATTCCTGACTTTTCAAGCGTATTTTCGACTGCAACCATTGCACTCGAAACGGCAATTTTGCGCTGTACTGTCAGTCTTTTTTTGGTGTTTAAAATCCCCTGATTTTTGGTCATCAGACTGTCTGTGCTCAGATATCTTTTTTTAAGAGAAGCAAATTCTTTATTAAACTGCTTGCGTTTGATGGTATCTTTTAGCAGCGCCATCAGGGTTTTATCCTGGCGCAGATCGATCACTCTGGTTTTTATTTTTTCAAGATTGAGATTTCGTGAATTTATAGCTGTATTTTGCTCATCAAGTTCCTGTTGCACTTCCAGCAGTACGGTTTTGTACATCTGCTGATTGCGCACATTAGGATTGGCACCTTTCAGGCTGTTAAGGATCAGATCTAGTTTACTTTGGGTTCTTTTAATTTCACCAAAAAGACGAAAAGTGCTACCGTCAAAATCAGCATCATTATAAGCTGATTCCATTACTTCGCCGGCTTTTTCGATGGCCATAAGATAATCACTGTCGGTAGCAGTGGTGTCGTTGAATAACCTGCCCCGGCTTTCTTTTTTTGGCGTTTTTGTTTCTTGCGAATAAGTGGGCGCTGCGCATAACAGCATTGATAAAAGCGAAAAGAGAGCAAGATATTTTCTGGATAACATCATAATATGGCAGCGTATAGATACGGTTCAAAAATAGTTTTTTTATACCTTTTTTAAGTATAAAATTTGTTAATAGATTGATGCTTTTTTTGTAATTTATTTTAATCCCAAAAAACATAGATTTTATATTCTTAAAAAGACATTTCACTTATTTAAAATGCACATAATCTGCATGGTTTAAAGTAAAATATTTCTTTTTGCGTTCTTGTTTACAGATACAATCTATGTTTTTATGTGTTTGATAATTCTTTATAAGTCACAAAACTTGCAAATAAAAGGTTAATTCGTATTTATTTGAAACGAAATCACGACAGGAATTTTTTCTTTAAAGTAACTAAAAAAAAATAATAAATAAAAGAATGTTCATTCATTTATTATTTTATCTTTGTCAAAAATAACAGCATGAGAATTAGAGATGTCGATAAGGAAAAACTGGTTATTGCCAACGCAATCGATCAAATTGTGCAGGACGGTTTTCAGGGATTCAGTATGAACAAACTCGCGAAGGCCTGCGGTATTTCTGTTGCCACTTTATATATTTATTACAAAGACAAAGACGATTTAATTCAGAAAATTGGCGCATCTACAGGGTTAAAATTTTTTGAACGCACGGTTAAAGATTTTTCTTTGGATATGTCATTTGAGGAAGGATTATGGAGACAATGGGAGAATCGGGCCAAATTTACCATGAAGTATCCGAAGGAAGTGGCATTTTTTGAAATAATAAAACATTCGCCTCACGGAGAAATTATTCTAACATCGATTAAGGAGTTTGCCGATTTTAGACAAATCATGCATCGTTTTATAGAAAACGGAATTCATAAAAAAGAACTCAAACCCATGGCATTTGAAGTTTTCTGGGCAGTGGCTTATGGACCGTTGTATACATTGTTAAACTTTCATACTGAAGGTAAGAGTATGGGAGGAAAGCCGTTTAAACTTACCAAAGAAATGATGAAAGAAGCTTTTGAAGCCACTATAAAAGCACTAAAACCATAAAAATATGGAAACAGATTTAAATACCATACACATTTTTAAGACAGATATTAAAAACGCAGATCCGGCCTGTGAATTCTGTATAACATTAAACAATCATACTGATATTCAGGAATGGAGTGTTGATCATGAAGATGTTGACTGCGTACTTCGCGTCGTATCTGATACGCTTAATCCTCTTGAAATTATTAGTATAATTAATGAATTTGGCCATCAATGCCAGGAATTGGTCTAAAAAACGCAATCAAATGGAAAAAACTACTATTGAAGCTCCGAAGTTTACTTCGCATCAAATAATTATTATAGCCATATTAGCCCTTTTACAATTTACAGTTATCCTTGATTTCATGGTGATTTCTCCGTTGGGAGATATCCTGATGAAAACACTTAATATGACCACGGCCAACTTTGGTTTTACCGTTTCGGGATATGCTTTCAGCGCCGGAATTTCAGGATTATTAGCCGCTGGTTTCGCGGATAAATTTGACCGGAAAAAACTGCTTATTTTCTTTTATATCGGATTTATTATCGGAACTGTCTTCTGCGCACTTTCAACCAGTTACATGATGCTGCTTTTGGCAAGAATCGTGACCGGGCTTTTTGGCGGCGTGATCGGTTCTGTTTCCCTGGCAATTGTAACTGATTTATTTGTCATTCAGCAGCGTGGGCGCGTTATGGGATTCATACAAATGGCATTTGCATCCAGCCAGATTTTAGGAATTCCGTTAGGATTGTACTTTGCCAACAACTGGGGATGGCATTCGGCTTTTATCATGATTGCTGTTTTAGCAGTACTGATTCTTATTGCCATTATTACCCAAATGCAGCCTATTACGAAACACCTGGAATTACAATCAGATAAAAGTCCGTTTTTGCATCTTTGGCATACCTTGAGCAACAAAAATTACCAGATTGGTTTTGCAGCCATTGCTTTTCTTTCGGTTGGAGGTTTTATGCTGCAGCCTTTTGGAAGCGCATTTTTAGTAAACAACATTCATATCAGCCATCTTCAGCTGCCTATGATCTTTTTCTTCACCGGACTTTCAGTACTTATTATCATGCCGATTGTTGGAAAATTGAGTGATAAAATAAGCAAGTTCAAATTGTTTACGGCGGGTTCTGCACTTACGATGGTAATCGTTATTATTTATACCGGTATGGGCCCTGTACCATTGTGGCAGATTGTGGGACTTACGATGATTATGTTTATGGGAATCATGAGCCGAATGATTCCGGCAACTACTTTAAATACTGCCATTCCTGAAATGAAAGATCGCGGTGCTTATATGTCGATCACCTCTTCGATGCAGCAAATTGCCGGCGGGATTGCAGCAGTTTGTGCCGGATTTATTGTACATCAGGAAACGAAAACATCGCCATTAGAAAATTATGATATACTTGGATATGTAATTGCAGCGGTAACTTTCTGTACTATTTTATTAATGTGGAGAGTTAATCAGCTGGCAAAATCAAAGGAAGCCGCTGTAAAAGCATGATCCTATTTTAATTGTACTAAAAAGCAAAACCTGATTTTCAGCTGAAAGTCAGGTTTTGCTTTTTAAACGACTTAACGTTTCCTGAGAAACATTAATATAAGAAGCCACCACTTTATTGGGAAGGCGTTTTACAATATTCGGATTTATTTTGAGTAACTGGCTGTATCTTTCAAATGCGTCCATTGTGGTAAATGACATCAATCTGTTGGTATTATTTACGTATGCTTTTTCGAGATAACTGCAGTAAAATTCCCGCCATTGCGGTATAATTGTCATCAAATAATTAAAATCAATATGACTGATTGCTAAAAGTTCAGAACGTTCCACTACCTGAATAGATTCCATTGCCGGTTGTTTTGTTATAAAACTTACCAAAGCCGTTGCTATCTGATTTTCAAAAGCAATATAGCGTGTTACATCTTTTCCTTCTTCATTTATAAAAAACATGCGCAGGCATCCTTTTCCAACAAAAAAAGTCTGCTGGCTGATTTCTCCCTGCGACAATAAAATATCGTTTTTGTTCTTTGTTAACGGTTTAAAATAAGAAAGGATAATCGCCAGATCTTCGTCTGAAAGCATTATGTTTTTCCTGATATAATGGCTGAGTTGTTCGTAAATCATGAAGTTAATGGTAGTCTCGAATAAATTTACGATAATAAATAATATCTTCAATCGAGAGTACTATCAAATCGTGCTGTTGGGCAAAATTAATGATTTTGTCCAGCTTTGCCATAGTGCCGTCCGGATTCATTAATTCACATAAAACAGCTTCAGGTTTTAGATTGGCCAATTTCATTAAATCAACACTTCCTTCCGTATGTCCGTTTCTTTCTAAAACGCCATTATTTTTTGCCCTTAATGGGAAAATATGTCCGGGTCTTGAAAGATGATCCGGTTTTGCATCAGAATGACAGGCGGCTTTTATGGTCGTAATTCTATCAGCAGCAGAAACGCCGGTTGTTACGCCGTTTTTTGCTTCGATAGTAATGGTAAAAGGAGTCTGAAAATGACTTGTGTTTTCCTGAACCATATACGGCAGTTTTAATGTATCGGCTTTATCCTGAGTCAGACAAAGGCATACAATACCGCTGCATTCCCGGATCATCAGCGCCATATCCTGCACATTCATCGTTTGGGCGGCAAAAATCAAATCGCCTTCGTTTTCGCGGTTTTCATCATCAGTTAATAAAATTCCTTTTCCGTTTTGCAAATGATGCAAGGCGTTTTCAACCCGCTTTTGGCTGTTGATTCCAAATTGTAACAATGGATTTATTTGAGTTTCTATCATTTTAAGAGCTAACTTTTTAATTAAATATTCAGGTGAATATTTTTGAACTGCGCAAATCTATGTTTGTTTCCGTTCTTAAAGTTTGATATAGGTCAATAAATGAAGCTTTTTTTAAGTTAGAAGTTAGAAGTGAATTGTTAAGCGTTAGACCTGAAACCTGAAACCCGAAACCTGAAACAAAAGAAAGGGAATAGCTAAAAAACTATTCCCTTTTTTTATTTATTTTTTGAAAAGACCACGAATGAAAAAAAGTTCGAAATTAAACCTGCGACCATCCAGGAACGCATCCAGAAAAATAAAAAAACAGATTTGTCTGCGCAGTTTAAACTGGCTAAAGTCAGCGTAATAAAAAATGTTGTTGTCAAATTTTGCAGTACTAAAATCTTCGATTTTCTGCTGTACAATCCGGCAATTCTCATTTTAATTCAAGTTAATCAGCTGAGGTCCAAATTCCTCGTAAAATATATTATCCTGATTGACATTCAAATTTAGCAGTGCCTGATATTGCGCCTTAATAAACATTTCAGGACCGCAGATATAGAATTTAGCACCTTCTAACAAAATAGAATCTTTGCATTTTTGAAGATCAACACGGCCTCTTATAATTTGATGAGAAGCATCGTCCTGAACTTCAACGGTATCATAAAAAGTAAAAGTTTCAAGCCATTCCGTATCATTTTGCAAAGTTGCAATTTGTTCTTTAAAAGCATGAACCGATTCATTTCTGCATCCGTGAATCCAAACTGTTTTTTTATTCCTGATATCATTTAGATTTGTTTCCAGCATGCTTAACATCGGCGTAAAGCCAACACCGCCGCTAATGAGGACCAACGGATCTGTACTGTCTTTTTCGAGATGGAATAATCCGGCAGGAGCCGAAATTGAAATAACATCGCCTTCTGATTTTGAATGCATCGTGTTGGAAACCATTCCGGACGGATTAGAATCAATTCCGGTTTCTCTTTTAACCGAAATTCTATAATATTCAGGATTAAAAGCACTTGACAAACTGTATTGTCGCGGCTGTAAAAGCCCTAATTCTGGTACAAAAACCTGAACGCTGATGAATTGCCCGGAATGAAAATCGGTGATTTCTTTTCCGTCTTCCGGATACAGATAAAACGATTTTATTTCGCTGGATTCCTCAACTATTTTTTTGATAACAAATTTTCTCCAGCCGTTCCAGCTTCCTGGTTTTGCGGCATTTTCAGTATACATCTCTTTTTCAAGATCAATCATGATCTGCGCCAATTGATAAAAAGCTGTTGTCCAAGCTTCAAGAATTTCCGGAGTAGCGCCTTCTCCAACCACTTCTGCAATAGAGGCAATTAATTGTGTTCCCACAATTTTGTATTGGTCCGGCTGGATGTTCAAACTTCTGTGTTTGGTGCCAATTCCTTTCAATACGCCAATCAAAACGCTCGGATTTTCTATATTTTCGGCGTAAGCCAAAACTGCATTAGCCAAAGCCGATTTCTGTCTTCCATTGGATTGGTTTCCCATATTGAACATATTTCGCAATTCGGGATGGTGGGTAAACATTCGGGCATAAAAATAATTCGTAAGATCTTCACCGCTCGATCTTAAAATTGGAACTGTGGCTTTAATCAATTCTTTTTGATGTGGATTCATTGTGTAATAATTAGGATTTGATTTAAATTTTTAGGTAATAAATTCTTTTTAAAATTTATAGCCGCTAAGTTAAACCTGCACTAAAGCTCCTTTTTATGACTCAAATCATAAAGAACGAAAAGTAATTGTGAATTGTGAATGGTTAATTGTTAATTGTTAATTGTTAATTGTGAATGGTGATTTGGGAAAAATAATTAATAATCAACCATTCACAATTAATAATTATTTTTTCACTTTCTCTTTAAAAAAATCAATTGTTCTTTTCCAGGACAAAGTGGCAGCTGCTTCGTCGTAACGCGGTGTAGTATTATTATGAAAACCGTGGTTTACTCCCGGATAAAAGTAAGCGGTATTTTCGACTTTGTTTTTCTTTAGAATTTCTTCAAACGCGGGCCATCCTTCGTTTACGCGTGTATCTAAACCTGCATAATGAAGCAGTAAAGGTGTTTTTATTTTTTCGGCTTCTTCTTTCGTCGGCTGTCCGCCATAATACGGAACTGCTGCTGCCAAATCCGGTATTTTTACTGCCATCATATTCGAGATCCAGCCTCCAAAACAAAATCCTACAACGCCTACAGATCCGTTGCAATCCTTGTGTGATTTGAGGTATTCATAAGCTGCAATAAAATCTTCGAGCATTTCTTCGCGCGTACGCTTTTTTTGCAGTTCGCGTCCGGCGTCGTCATTTCCGGGATAACCGCCTAAGGGCGATAAAGCATCAGGAGCAAGTGTTATAAAGCCTTCAATTGCTGCTCTTCGGCCCACGTCTTCGATATATGGATTTAATCCTCGATTTTCGTGTACCACAATTATTCCGGGTAGTTTTTTCTTTGCATCTGCAGGCTGTGATAAAAGTCCTTTAATACTTCCTCCGCCTTTAGGTGAATCGTAATTGATGTACCCTGTTTTAAGTCTCGGATCGGTTGGTTTTATCAGGATGCTGTCGACATAATTGGGGGTCATAAAACTCAAAAGTGCTGGCAGTGTTAGAGATCCAACGGCAAAAATGGATAGTTTTTCGATAAATATTCTTCTATCAATTTTGTTGTGAGCATAATCATCGTATAAATCAAATACTTCCTGCGAAATATCTTCTTTGGTTATTTTTGTCATGGACTTAGTTTTTATGGAAACTAATTTAAGAAATAAAACGATTCATTATCAGTATTTTATAAATTGTAATTACGAAACGTGAAACTTAAAACGTGAAACTTGAAACGTAAAACTTGAAAAAAGAAGTTACACTTTCCTCAAATCCAAAGTTTCTATTTCAGACAAATCATCGTTGAACCTCACGAAACTGGCAGGAAAACCAGCTTTAATCTTTCCGAGTTGATTTTCTACATCAATTGCTGCCGCCACGCGCGAAGTGGCCATTTTTATCGCCTCATCCGCAGTTACATTCAAGTGATGGTATGCGTTTTGCACCGCTTCTGACATTGAAATGGTGGCACCGGCAAGATTACCGTCTTTATTTCTATAAAAGCCATTTTCTAAATGTGCATCGAAATTATCCCAATTAAAATTGGCCACTTTACGGCCTAAAAAAGTCGCATCGCTGATGAGAAAGAATTTGTCCTTTTTGAGTTTATAAGCCACTTTTGCAGCAGCATAATCGCAATGCGCGCCATCTAAAATAACAGGGGCATACACGTTTTCATTTTCAAAAACGGCACCCACCAAACCGGGTTCGCGATGACCAAACTGCGTCATGGCATTGAATAAATGGGTGACTAATCGTATGCCTTTTGCAAAATAAACCTGCGCCTCTTTATGCGTAATAGTCGAATGACCTATCGAAATAACAATACCGCTTTCTATAAGCATTTGCAGCTGTTCTTCTGTAAAACATTCCGGAGCAATGGTAATTACCTTGATAACATCTTTTCCGTATTTAATAATCTCTTCAAGTTCCTGATTTGTTGGTTTTCGAACCTGATCGGCACTATGGGCGCCACGCTTTAAGGGATTCAGAAACGGACCTTCTAAATGCATTCCGATAACACCATTATTGTGCTTTTTTTGGTAATTTCGAACCGCTTCAATTCCTTGCAGAATCGTTTCGTTTGCTGATGAAATTAAGCACGGCAGTACATGAGTTGTGCCATATTTAAGGCTGGTATCGTAAATATCCTGAATAGTATCTTCGGAAGGAGTTTGGCTAAAATAATGTTTTTCGCCGCCATTGATCTGGATATCGATAAATCCGGCCGCAATATGCTGTCCTTTCAGATCCATTATTTCAATGTCATTCGGAACTTCTTTTTGAAGAGAAATAATGATTCCGTTTTCTACCGTAATGACGCCGTTATTAAGTATTTCATCGCCTGTATGCACGACAGCATTGATAATCGCTTTTTTCATTTTTGCAATTTTATTCTTGATTATTGAACCGCCACTGGCAGTATAGGTGTAATTTACGGTAAATATTTTTAATCATATTCAGGGTAAAATATTTTTGAAACCAAAAGCTGAAACATATAGGCCACAAGTAAAGAAATTCCAAATGGAATTAAAAGTTCTAAATTTAAATAAGTGCTTCTTTTTTCAAAATAGAAATCGAAAGCAATGGGGAACAATCCCGCCAGCACTAGTGAGCGCACCATTCCGGCAATTGGTTTGGCGTTGTATCCCAAATATCCTGCAATTCCTGCAACGATTACAACAAACAAATCCCAGGCAGGATTTCTAAATGAAAGCACACAGCCAATAGCTGCAATAAAAATCACGATGAAATCTGCAATTTTCTTTTCGTTTTCGTTTGTCTCGTCTTCTTTCGATTTAGTAAAAAGGGCTTCTTTATATTCCTTAATTACTTTATTGACTAAATATTCTGCCCGATTTTCCTCATATCCGGCAACAATTAGTTTAATGATTTGATTTTCAATAGAGAGTTTGTCTTTTAAATACGCTTCTTTTATTTCCTCGATCTGCTGTGCTGAAAGCTGTTTTTCCATAGTGCTTATTTGGGGCTAAACATTATTATTTGGTATTTTTTGCAACGGATTTTCTGGTAACGAATGTAACAATTAAAAGAAATAATTTACTAAAATGGCTGTATTTTTTTTATTTCATTTATAAGATAAATTATAAAAATCAGATCACTTAAGATCAGTATTTTATGACTTTTTTGGCCCGCTGCGATTAATTTTTTGAGTCATTTGATTTTGCTGTTTTTTTATGTTAATTTGCTTTAACCAATTGTTTACCAAAACCAAATTCTATGCTTCCTGAGATACAAAATCTTCACGACGTCTGGCAGTCCAATCGTACTGTAAAAACTACTGCTTCACATCAAATATCTTTTGATGATTTAACAAATTCGATCATTAGTACCGGACCATTTTCTTTTTATATAATTGATTTTTTTGATATGTCGCTTTCGCATATCAGTCCGTCGTTATTTGAAATGCACGGCTTTAATCCTGAAACCATAACCTTCAATGATGTATTAGGCGCCATACATCCTGATGACATTGAATTTGTGGTGAAAGCGGAAGAGTTTTTGACGAAATTTTTTTATGAGAATGTGGGACGCGAAAAATTACTGACCTACAAAATAAGTTATAGCCACAGAGCGAGATTGGAAAACGGAGAATATGCCTTATTCAATCATCAGGCTTTAATGCTTACTATGGATGACAATGGCGGTTACGGAAAATCACTGAACATTCATACGCGAATCGATCATCTTAGCAATTTTAATACCTACAAAATATCTCTCATCGGTCTTAATGGAGAGCCGTCGTATATGAATTTAAGTCTTGATGAAGCGAATCAGGATGTAACAGAATTCTCTAAAAGAGAAATTGATATTATTAAGCTCATTGGCAACGGCTTAAATAATAACGAAATAGGCGAAAAACTTTTCATCAGCCCTTTGACAGTAAAGAAACACCGCAACAATATACTGACCAAATCCGATTGTAAAAATACAGCGCAGCTCATTAAAAACTGTATTCTGCAGGGCGTTATTTAAACTTCTTATGATGAAAAAATACTCCTTTTGGAGTATTTTTTTTGTTTTGCGCTTGACTTAGTTTTGTGAAATAGAGGTTACTCAAACTTTAAAAATACCACAATGCTTAGAAAAGTCTCTGCTTTTTATCTTTTGAGATGGTGCTTACTTTTTGTTTGCTGCAGCGTTTTTTCGCAGGCAAAAATCTACCAGTCAAATTTGCTTTTTAATGATTTTACATCAGACGGGTTTTTGGGTGCGATCATTATTTCAGACGACATTATTTTATATAATACTTCTGATTCTAAAGTGTATGCAATTGATAAAAAGGAAGGGAAAATAAATTGGGAAATCGATGCTGGCGCAAAATCTAATACAATTCCGTACTTATATAACGCTACTTTTTTTTACGGAAAATATGAAAACGGAGTTTTAAAATGTGCACAGTATGATCTTAAAACCGGTACCAAAATTAAAGATTTTCCTTTTGAATCGTTACATACAAAACCTTATTTTTTAAATGATATCATGTACTGCACGGTTCTGGCTGATGGAGGAAAACTCGCCGCGTATCATCTGAATGAAAATAAAATACTCTGGCAGCAAAATATTGGATATGGAGCAGAAGCACAGCCTCTTTATTTAAAAGATAAAATTATAGCAAATGCTGCAGATGATAACTGGTTTGAAATAGATTACAACGGAAATTTCCTGAAATCAAAATCTAAAAAACAAATTTATCTGGACACCACTCAGATTTTTGTAAAAAACTACCCATTTTTAACTCATGACGGCAAAGAAATTACGCTCGATTTCTTAAAGAAAAACAAGTTTTCTAATGTCGAATATAAAACCAAAACCACTCAAAAGCATACTTTTTTGTTAAGTCAAAACCAGCTTCTGATTCTTGGTGATAACAAGAAGAAAGTACTGCAGTTAGACCTGGAAAAAGAAATTCCTGTGCCCGATTTTGATCCTTATGCGTACAATGCTATTCTCGAAAGTAGTGCTGAAAGTCTTTGGTTTTATTACCAAAATCATTTGCTGCATTATGATTTTAAAAACAAAAAACGCCTAAGAAAAGTAGATTTAACAAAATGGAATCCGCATCAGATAGCAGTAGAAAACAGAACGATTTGGCTGCTATCTAAAAATGACGGACAGCTCTACAAATTAGATTTTGAACCCGATCAAAAAACAGCTGACAGGCTTGAATTTAAAGCCAAAATGGATTTTGAAAGACATAGATGCTCTGAACCCGATCCTAAAATGGTCGAAGCTATAAAAGCCGCGCAGGAAGAATTTAAAAAGAGAAATCAGTAAACACATTCAAAACCGGAAACTATAAAAAGGTTTAGAATTTAAGAAACCAATATTTAACTAAGTCATTAACATTTTAAACAATCAACCAATGAAAACAAATTCAATTAAACGTTTATTCTTCGTACTGCTAATGCCTGTTTTAATTTCTTCATGTGAGACAGAAGACAGCGGTACTGGTAATTATGTTATTGGTGTAAGCAATGCCAGCAGCAAAACCATACAAATGCAAATTATATTAGATGGGGAATCTCAGGGTGTTTTCTTTGTAAAAGCAGGCCAGCAAGGTAATTACGGCTCTTTATGCAACGATCTTGTATATGCTGCAACTTTAGATAATGTAAGAGTTTTGACTTATGTAGCTGCGGGTTCACATACTTTAAAACTAAAGGATTACGACTCAGGAAAAGTATATTGGGATATCTCATTCAAATTAGAAGGAGACCAATGCGGAGCGCAGCAATTTAATTTGAATTAATAAGGAAAACAGAAAATGAAAAAGATACTTATTTTAGTCCTTTTTTGGTCTTGCGCTTTCACACATGCGCAAGACCAAAAGTTTTTGGATTTTCAAAGTGCTAAAATTGCGTTTGAAAAGTACAATGACTGTACTGAAGCTGAAAAATTGATAAAACCCATATATAATGACTTCAAGGACGATATGAGTTTTGTGCATCTTTATGCTAAGATTTTAAAATGTCTTAATAAATATAAAGATGCGCTGACTGTACTGCAGTCCTTCAATGCTGTTGCTCAGGATCCCACAATCAATGAAGAAATTGCCGAGTTAAATTACAAGTTAAAAGCTAATAATTTGACAGGATCGTGGCAGGTAATATCTTCTAACGGGGAAAGTTATGCTGTCGCAAGGCTTACTTTAGAACATGACGGAGAGTATCTATCGGTAAAAAACAGCTATTACAGCGAATATGGATCTGCTAAATTATTTTCTGAAGATGATAATTACGTAAAATACCGCGGCACTTACACTTCAAAATATTCTTATACACATAAATACCAAACGGCATTACAAATGATGTATGGTGCAGGTGCTTATAATACAGAAACATTAAAAACAGAAGAGTATTGGAATGACATGTATTATACCTACAATAAAAAAGATAAAACATTTTCATTTAATGTGCCAAAAGTAAATATTGATAATGATGGATATGTAAGCAAAACGAATGGGCAATGGTACATAACTGCAAAAAGAAACTAAATGAAGAATACGCTGTTCTGCCTGAGTATGATATTTTTCTATACGGCTGTATTTTCACAAGATGCAGCGGTTACCAGTTTACGATATGCTCATAGTTCCTGGAAGACAAATAAACCATTACTGGACAAATATGTAATGGACTACTTAAAAAAAATGGAGGAATGTAAGGCATTAAAAATCACCAATGAAGCCGAAAAAGAAAGACTGCTTATTGAAAAGGAAAAAGTAAGGCAGGAGTTACTAAGAGGAAGTTTTTGCAACAAATGCGACAGGTCGAAGTCTGAGATAGAATTAGCAGAAAGAATACCGTTTATGCAGCATATTCAAACGGTCAGCGGTACGCCGGTGCCTGCATCAGAGGCGGTAATTAAAAAACGAATGGATGAATTTGACAGCAAAATTCAGGCCTTGGGTTATGCCGTGATGACTTGTGAAGGCGATGCTTTTATGATCAACGGAAAAATTACAACCTACAAAATATATGTAGACAGTAATGTTAAAACGGCTTCGCAAAATATAATGTCAATTAACAGTTTCATTAATAAAGAACTTGCTGCAATTATTTTTCAGAAGAATAATGTCATCGCCAAAATGAATAAGATGGTAAAAGAAAGTAATGACGAATTTCCGATCCTGAATAATTTAGGGACAAATTTAGACAACGCGGCAAGTAAATTCAATTTGAATAAAAAGAAGTTAGACGAAACCTTCAACCAAAAAATAACGGAGATAGATACAGAAATTGCTGCTCTTAAAAGCCAGCTGGAAAAAGCCGAAAAGCAGGAAGATAAAACAAAAATCACAAATGAAATAGGAACTTTAACCAACAACAAATATCCAATTGAAACCCTGTATAGAGAGTCATCTCAAGTTTTGCTGTCAGATTTTGAAAAGGAGAAAACCGAACTGACGCAGCATATCGACAACCAGCTCAATTCGAGAGCAAATAAAATAAACAGCGAAATAGGCGATGGAAAAAGCAAACTTCATGATCTCGCCAACAGCAGTTCAAAACTATTAAATTATTATACGACCAATATTGCCTATATCAATAAGGTTATTGCAGAGATGAAACTTGATGTTTTTGCAGCCGTCAATATTAATTTTAACAGCGACAGATTACTGCATAAAATTGCTGCTTCGATTTCAAACATGATTGTGAAAACAAAAATAGGGAATGATTTAGTAAATGCCAATAATACAATTGCCACCTGCCAGTCTTTAGTTGATGATATAGAAAATGTAAAGGTGCAATTAATATCGAAATAGTCATTTGTAATAAACGTTGCACAGAAGCAAAAAAGGTATTTAAAAAAAGAGAGTCAAAAAATTAAAAAAAGATCAGAATATATGAAAACCAAATCCTTAATAATGCTGCTTATTTTGATGTCTGCCGTCATAAAAGTAAATGGACAGGCACATGATGCCAGTCAGGGAGCCTGCAGATTAGTAAAAAGTGCCGCTATTGGAGACGGAGCATCGTGTCCGGCGTGCAAGGCAGCAGACAAGAAAGAACAGCTGGCAAGAGATGCAGAAAATAAGCGCAGAAATGATGTTATCGCAGCTAAAGCCAAAGCAGATAAAATAGCCAGTGAAGCAGCACGTAAAAAACAACTTGCAGAAATTGCAGAAAAAAATAAGGTAAAAGAGGTTTTTGTAACCATGCCTAAAACACCGGCCAAAAAATTAGAAAATTCTGAAAAAGAAGATCTTGACAATTATAAAATTGTAAATGAATTTAAGCCTCTCGACAGGATGAGTCAGTTCTCCTCGTATAATTCTAAAATTCTGTACAAAGGGAAAGTGATCCATGATTCAAATGATTTTTTATGGATCAAAGCGGCATGGGGTAAATTACTATTTATCGCTGATTATCCTCGTAAAGATGAATCCTGCGCGTCAAGCGAAGCGAATAACTCTATTCTTTTAGATAAAAAAGGTAAAAAAATCAATCTGCCCGGAATAGACAGATTTGGATATTATACTAAAAACGATGACCGTGATGACTATTTTGATATTGTAGTTTACACAGGTACGTGCACGCCTGTAAAAAATGACAGATATGCAAATGGAGATTGGCACACCATCAAATATACATTTGACTATAAAACCAGAAATCTTATAGAATCAAAACCTTCGTGGCAGCACAGCGACTGCGCGTGTAATTAATTTTAAGTTGATTTAAATTAAGCTGCAATTCTTGAATACACAAAATAAGCCTGATCAGCAAAGCCGAAACCTTTAGTTTCTTAAAGTTTTTGATTACAACTAAAACAATACAAAATGAGTAAAATAATCCCAATAATACTTTTCGTATTCATCACATATAGTGTACAAGCGCAAAAAGTTTCTTATGAAAAATTAGATTCCATATCACAATACATCAGCAAAAGGCAATTTGCAGCCAATAACAAAAGCTATTCAGAAATTAATAGAACTGTAGAAGTAAGTTTTCCTAAACAAAACTTTAGAGTTTTATACAGCAATTTGTCAGCTACAAATTCAATATTCAAAAAATCAGGTAATCGGGAAGTAACAGAACTGACTGAAAATATTGATTTGTCAGAAGTGACTTTTATTACGATAGTTTCAGATGAAAATGATTTTTTTGTTTACAGATTAGAATTTCCTGCAAACAGCATTGAACGTCAAATTTATGAAGATGGTAAATTCAAAGAAAAACAAAATGTTTCAGAAGTATATTTATATGCCGCAAATACCAAATGGGATTTTTATAATGAACTGGTGAAACTCTGCCATCTTCTGAAAAATCAAAAAAATAAAGGCGGGGATGAGTATAATATTGAAGCAATGTCTAAAGACTGGCTCGATGCAAAAGCTAAAAATTCAGTTTTAGGCTATCAGATTTTTGTCAATAAATATCCACTTTCGTTATATTCAAAAGAAACATGGGTTTTGCTGGATGCCAGGAAAAAAATTCTTCAGGACGAAGCCGATCGTTTGGAAAATATACGTTTAGAAAAAATAAGAATAGAACAGCAGGCTGCGCAGGAAAAACGAAGAGTGGAGCAGGAAGCAGAAAAGGAAAGATTAAGAATAGAAGCTGAAAGGCAGGCAGTAATCGCTGAAAAAGAAGCAAGAAATATCGAATTTTTTGCCTTTAGAGCGGGATACGTGATGCCTAATAATGAAGATTCTCAAAAGGTATCAGGTTCTCCAAGTCCTATTTTAGAGAGTCCGGCACTTTCACCTTATGAAACGGGTCAGTTTGGTTTAAAATCTGGTTTTAATGCCGGATTTACAGGAATTATAAATTTAGAATTTATCAATAAAAATATGCCGTCGTGGATTGGTATTGGCATTCCTATGGATTTTAATGTAGCAATGATGCAATATAACTGGGACGAAATAAGCTCGGCCACAAGCGTAAATGGTTTTACGTATCAGGACGCGAAATACAGTTTGTGGGGTATTGCCTCTATTGGTGCAGGTTTATCCGTTTCATTTCATCCGGCAGCTAATTTATTTATTGATTTTCTGGGAAGAGCTGACTATACAGGAACTTTTGGGGGTGATTATAAGGCAGTGGCAAAAAGCGGTGCCAATACCTACGCTATAAAAACCGAAAGGGGAGAAGGCTCAGATGCAGATTCATTTGGATTAGCAAAAACTGCCGGAATTAATATTCGCTATAAAAGTATCATGATAGGTGTTGAAATGAAAAAAGATATCATTGACAAGGCTAAATTTACGGAAAGAGTGGACGATTATGGATCGTATCCGATTAAGAATCCGGGATTAAATTTAGATTATATGCAGTTTACTTTGGGCTATATTTTTTAAGCATATTACTTTTCAAAAAGAAGGAGCAGTTTGAAAAACTGAAGCGTTTTTGCAGACAGCCCTGAGGATTTGCCGGGATGATGTAAGCTCTGAAAATTAAAAAAGATGTATATCACTTCAGAAAATGTAGATCGGGAATATTTTTTAGCAATGTTATCAGCATAAAAAAATACTCCCCGATTGCATTTTTTATATCATTATGAAAGTATGACTTATAACAACTGTACTTTAACTTTATGCTCCCGTCTGCGTGTCAGGTGCGTCAACAGGTTTAGACTGCGATGAACCCAATTGTCGCAAATAGACAGACAAAATTACAATTGCAAAAACAGATAGAAATTCACTCTGCCAGTTCTGAAAAGATTCAAACCAAAATCTTGATTCTCCCATATAATCTCTTGCTGAAAATTGGGGAAGGCCTTTTAAAATGCGGTGTTCGTTTTCATCAGAAAGGCTTCCGTAAAAATGGAAAACAAAAGATAGTAAAAACAACAATAATAACGCAATGGTCAGCGAATGTTTATAAATGGCAAGTATCCAGCCGCCTTTTCGTACAGCCCAGGGAGCGCCTGTCCTGATAGGAGAAGGTGTTCTGTCAACTTCTTCCTCCTTGTCAAGATCTTTTGATTCTGATGAGCCTTTCTGCATTAAGAAAATAGTGAATATTACAAATAATGCCATTTGAAGAAATTCACTTTCCCAATTTTCAAAAGTCGCCTGAACAAAATGTCCGGAAGTAAGATAAGAGGAAATTGAGATGGCTCTGCCGCCTTCTTCCAGCAATTCTTGATTGTGCTGGTGAAAACCAAAAAATAGCTGTCCTATTAAAGAAAAAATAAAGAGAACTATAAAACAGATTGACAATCCGTTGTTACGTAAAAAACTTTTCATGGCAGTATTTTTTATTTAATGTTGTATCCATTTTCTTTAAGGGCTTCTGCAACTTTCATTATAATTTCTGAACGATGTTTACCGTCGCTTACCAACAAATCAGTCTGCACCCAATACCGGACATTTACCTGAATCGTAGTGCCGGTTATTCCTGAAACTACAGCTGAATTCGCGTATTCTTTGTCGACGATTTCACTATCTTTTTTGAGCACTTCCGTAATAATTTCCAATGCTTTTCTATAATCGGATCCATATTCAAGACCAATTGTAAAATCCTGAAGTAAATAACCTTCACTATTAAAGTTGATCAGCGTATTTTTTATTAAAAGTGCGTTCGGGATATAAATATTTTTGCTGTCGCTTTTTATCTGCGTATCACGAAGATTTAGAGCGGCCACTTTTCCTTTAACACCATTGCTTTCGATAATATCTCCCACAGAAAACGGTCTTTTGAATGCCAGTAAAATACCGGCTAGAAAATTTTCGCCAATATCTTTAAGGGCAAAACCAATTATAAATGCTGAGATTCCGGCACCGGCAAGAACACTCTGTGCCACTCCGGTAAGCCCGATAACCTGAAACATAAAAAGAAACCCGATAACAATAAGCAAGGCTTTGATGAGGTTTGCAATAAAGGAAGCCAATAACGGATCCTGCATTCTGACTTTTAATTTTTTGTCAGCAAAAGCTTTGATGCGTGAAGCGATAAACCATGAAATTAAAATAACTAAAACAGCAAGCACTGCTTTTGGCGTAATATCAACCAGGCTATGATAATACCCTTCGACATGCTTTATAATATCGCTAAAAAATTCTTCCATAAAATACTAGTTGGATCCTACATCAGGTTAAAATGTCTTGATTTAAAATTAAGAAGTTGTTCTGGTTTTAATTTACACGCTGTTACAATTTATTTATATAATTAGTGTTCAATGAACATAAAAAAAACACCTGTATTTTGTACAGGTGTTTTATAGACAGGTAAATAAGAATTATCAATTACCTAAATTTTTAAAGCGATACACTTATTCCGCCGCCACAATGTTAATACTGTTTAATGCAGCATCATTCAATATGCAGTCGGCTTCTTTTTCTTCTGCAAGGGTTTGCGTTAATAACTTGGCAGCATCATTTTCGCCAAGAGTTTTTGCAAAAGCAGTTAGAGTTCCATAAGTCGCAATTTCGTAATGTTCAATTTTTTGTGAGGCAGCAATTATTCCTGCATCCCTTACAGCTCCGGGCATTGTTTCTTCAAGAATACCGTCGCCTTCTTTTAAAAGTCCGGCCATTGCTTCGCATTTTTTTCCTTCTGCTTTTTCTCCAATTAGTTCAAAAACTTTTTCAAGTCTTGTGATCTGATTTTTGGTCACGGCAAGGTGCTCTGTAATGGCAGTTGCAAGTGCTGCAGCTGTTGCGTTTGCAGCCATTTTTGGCAAAGCGCCCACAAGTGCATTTTCTGCCCAATAAATGTCTTTCAGGCTGTCAATAAAAAGATCTCTTAATTCTGAGGCAGCATCTGCCGCAGGAGTTACAATTTGTTGACTGTTATTTTTGTTTGCTTTGTTTTCTATAGGTTTTTCTGAATTTTTCATTTTTTTTATTTTTTATTTGTAGTGAATAAATTTTCTTCGCGTTCCCAAAAACGGTGTTTCCCCATGGCAGCTATAAAGTCCTGGGCAAAATTTTCGGTTCCGGCTTCATTAGTTAATATAATTCCTCCGTCATCGTTAGTAATTTTTGCTGCAAAAGGCGCCGCTTCAATAATTTTTACTGCCAGACCATCAGCTCCAATAACTTTACAATGTTTATAGGCATCATTAAGGAATTCGTGTACATCATTGTCTGCTGCTAATCCGTTCAGTTCTAATCCGTGCGGCAGATAAACGGCGTCAAACAATACAGACGATGCGGTAAGGAAACTAAAGTCTACTTTAATCGCTCCGTCAGCATCGGTGATGATAGAACCCAGATGCGGTGCAATGATAAAACCTTTTGCATCTTCTTTTAAAAGCGCATTTTTCATGTTTTTCACACTGGCTTCAGAAACACCATCCGTACAAATAAAAGCTACTTTTCTGGAAGCAATCGTAGGTGAATTGGTTGGGTTTTTAAGCATGCTCAAGGCATCAGAAGAATCAACAGATGATGCTACAGTTTTCGGTTCATGTTTGAATTCGTCTTCAGGAGAAACACCTTTGTTCATTGGAGTTTCTAAAACCGGAGGTACAGCAGCACCAAGTCCTGCCGCTACTTTTTCTGCCAGTTCTGCATCAACCTGAGATAATAATCCCAGCATTCTTAGTCTGATAGCAGTCGTTTCTACTTTACCAAGTTCAAATCGCAATGCTTTTACGATATGGCTTTTTTCAGTTGATGTTTGGCTGTTAAAGAATAATTTTGCCTGTCCGAAGTGATCGTCAAAACTTTCGCTTCTTGCTCTCACTTTATGAGCATCTACTCGTTCGTTGAAACTAGAAAAACCACCTTCGCTGATTTGTGCCTGATAAGGACATCCTCCGCCAAGCGAATTCGGATGGTAACTTACGCGGCCTTTATTGATTTCCTGACGCATGTGTCCGTCGCGCTGATTGTTGTGAACAGGAGCAACACTTCTGTTAATCGGAATTTCATGAAAATTAGGGCTTCCTAATCTTGACAGCTGTGTATCAGTATAAGAAAACAATCTTCCTTGCAATAATGGATCATTTGAGAAATCAATTCCCGGAACAATATGTCCTGGATGAAATGCTATCTGCTCTGTTTCTGCAAAGAAATTATCAGGATTTTTGTTCAATACCATTCTTCCTACAATGGTTACCGGTACTAATTCTTCCGGAACCAGTTTTGTTGGGTCAAGTAAATCAAATTCGTATTTGTTTTCATCTGCAGCCGGAATGATTTGTACGCCTAATTCCCATTCAGGGAAATTACCCATATCAATAGCTTCCCATAAATCTTGTCTGTGGAAATCAGGGTTTTTACCTGAAATTTTTTGCGCTTCGTCCCAGGCTACAGCGTGTGTCCCTAATTTAGGTTTCCAGTGAAATTTCACGAAAGTGGATTCATTAGCTTCATTAATAAGCCTGAAAGTATGCACACCAAAACCTTCCATCATACGATAACTTCTCGGAATCGCACGATCAGACATTACCCACATAATCATGTGCATTGATTCTGGCATTAGTGAAATGAAATCCCAAAAAGTATCATGCGCAGAGGCAGCTTGCGGTATTTCATTATGAGGTTCAGGTTTTACCGCATGGATTAAATCTGGAAATTTTGCAGCGTCCTGAATAAAGAATACCGGAATATTATTGGCAACTAAATCATAGATACCTTCCTGAGTATAAAATTTAACGGCAAAACCTCGCGCATCTCTGGCTAAATCTGTAGAACCGCGAGATCCTGCTACTGTCGAAAATCGTGCAAAAACCGGCGTTTTTAATCCCGCTTCTTTCAGGAAACCTGCTTTGGTCAATTCAGGTATCGGATTTGTTACTTCAAAAAAACCATGTGCTCCTGAACCGCGCGCATGAACAATTCTTTCCGGAATACGTTCGTGGTCAAAATGGGTGATCTTTTCTCTTAGGATAAAATCTTCCAATAAAGATGGTCCACGTTCGCCGGACTTCAGCGAATTGTTATCGTCATTAATTCGAACACCCTGATCGGTGGTCAGGAACTTGTTAGTTCCATCTGATTTGTTTAGAGACAAATCACGTTGTTTTTCATCTTGAAAATTTTCCATTAGTAAAGTGTTTTCGTTAAAATGTTTTGATGTGGTTTTGGATATTTTGGCACTGCCTTTTTTCTTACCTACACGGAAAGAGATAGTTACAATTCTAAATTATCCAAGAATTCAAATTTAGAATTAATCTCTGCCTCGCATTTATATGATTTAATATTAAAGATTGTACAATTACCATTGTTTAAAAAAATGACTGAATCGTGGTTCACGGAATAATATAAAATGAGAATTAAATAATATAAAATATTGAAATACAGCCACATTAATTTTACCCTTATCAAAGAACTAATACGTCTGATTATAAAAATCAATACGAATTGCATTTGACACTTTATAGGAGACCGTAAAAAATAATAACCCAAAAACTAAATAAGATGTTTAAAACAGGACAAAATGTAAGACAGGAATTTGGCACACAAACCATGAAAGTTATTGGATTTGAGCCTGAATTAATAGAAAATGTCATTACCCAATGGGAAGATGAATTGGGAAATGTAATGACAGGAAAATTCGTAGAATCGCAGCTTGAGATTGTAACTGAAGAATAGTAGATTAAAATTAGACAGCTAATCAAAATACAGTATAACCAAAAATGGAAACAAAAACACCTAAAAAGAGATTCTTTTATCCGTATCAGGAAAGAGACATTCAATCCATTTTTGATGAAATGGAAAACAGACCAAACGGAAAACTTTTATATCAGCTGCCCACAGGCGGAGGCAAAACCGTTGTTTTTTCTGAAATTGCCAGACAATTTATCGAGCGATTTGGTAAAAATGTCACGATCCTCACGCATCGTAAAGAGTTATCGAGACAAACTTCGACAACATTAAAAAAACTAGGTGTTCAAAATCGAATTATAAATAGCACCGCCGCCAATTTTAAAGCAGATTGCAGCTGTTATGTGGCCATGGTTGAGACGATGCGAAACAGAATAAAATCTAAAAAGATAAAAACGCATGATGTTGGACTTGTGATTATTGATGAGGCACATCATAACTCCTTTAGAAAATTAATGGGCAGTTTTAAGAATGCAGTAGTGGTAGGGGTAACCGCCACTCCTTTTAGTTCTGATGTTTCAAAACCAATGAATCACTATTATGATTCGCTTATTAAAGGTGAAGATATTTCAATGCTGATTGCCGAAGGTTTTCTGGCAAAACCTCAGTCTTTTGTTTATGAAGTAGAATTAAATACTTTAAAAACAGGCATTCACGGCGATTATACCGTAAGTTCCTCTAATGAATTATATGGTTCTCCTGCGATGCTGGAGTTATTGCTGGAGTCGTATAAGGAGAATTCTTTAGGAAAAAAGACGCTTATTTTTAATAACGGAATCGAAACTTCATTAAAAGTATTAGAAGCTTTTCAAACTGCAGGCATTGCCATCAGACATCTTGATAACAAAACATCAGACGTGGAGCGCAAGGAAATCCTGCAATGGTTTAAGAAAACGAAGGACGCCGTGCTTACGTCTGTCTCGATTCTGACCACGGGTTTTGATGAGCCAACAGTACAAAATGTAATATTGAACCGAGCCACCACCTCTATTACGCTTTATCATCAAATGGTAGGACGCGGTTCGCGCAGGCTTCCGTCAAAAAAGACTTTTTCTATTACTGATCTCGGGAATAATATTCGACGTTTTGGAGAGTGGCAGGAACCTGTAGACTGGAAATATGTTTTTGAAAATCCGGAATTGTTTGCAAAACAGCTGCACTATCAATCTTCTGGCGGTTCATCAGTACAATCGCATACGCTTTCTGCCGAATTAAGGGCGCAATTTCCAAAAACCCTTGAAATGACGTTTGATATCGAAGGATATTATAATGAGGCAATCGACAATAATAAAAAGACAAAAACGGTCATACAATATTCAATACGCCAGCAGGCAAAAATGTGTCTTGATAATGCTGCAACGCTTTCTCATGCCATTTCTCTTGCAGAAGCCCTGACTCCGGAAACAGAATGGCGCGTAAAGCAGTATGTAAAATGCCTGGACCATGCGACCAAAAATTATAAGGACTGGCTGATGGAAGATTATCAAAATCGGCTTAAGGGATTGATTATGAAATTGTATCCGAAATTACAAGCTTCATAACGCCGAATTCTATGCTATTCAAAAAAACTCCATTCATTAGCGCTATTTAGCTTTTGAGTGGAGTATTGTTTTTTGTAATTGAGGCTGTTTTCCTTATATGAAATTATTTCATTACGCTTCGTTAATCTCGGTAAATCCAAAAATATTACCTGATTTTTCTTTTTGCAGATTACGAATAGCACTTTTTAAATCGGTTACAAGATTTGCTGTAATAGAATGCAGAATATATTTCAGATCATTATAGCTGTTTGGCTTAACAAAATAACAAATGGCACCCAGGGCGGCAGCTGTGTCCATATCATTTTTGTGTGATGATGTCGAAATCATAATGACCGGAATATCCTTGTAAAGTTTGTCTTCTTTTAATATTTTCATACAGTCCCATCCATTCATAATAGGCATATTGAGATCAAGAAAAATAAGTTTTGGTTTTTCTTCGAGCTCATTAAGTATGTTAAGTGCTTCACTGCCATTAGCAGCACAATGGCAGATACTATTTTGATCAATATCTGCTAATGCCTCGCAAAACATTTCAGTATCGTCGCTATCATCATCAGCCAATAAAATTATTTTTTTCATATTTAAATATCTTTTTCTTTTTGATGTAAGGGAAGTGTTATAACAAACGTGGCTCCCTTATCAGGATTTCCTGCCGCACTGATTTTTCCGTCATGGCGCTCTACTATCTTTTTGCAAAGCGATAATCCCAAACCGGTACCTTCATAACTGTCCTTAGAATTAAGTCTGGTAAAAGTTTCAAATATACGATCGGCATGATCAGGTGCAAAGCCAATTCCATTATCTTCAAGCGTAATTATGGCATAACTTTTATCTTGTTCTACTGCTATTTTTGAAAGTATGGTTATTTTTGGCGGTGTATCGGCTTTAGAAAATTTGATGGAGTTGTTAATGAGGTTGTAAAAAAGCTGATACAGCAATACCAGCGCTCCTTCAATAACAGGGAGATTGTCATAATATATTTTGCCTCCTGTTTTTTGCAGCGCCACCTCAAGATCGGTTTCAATATTTTTTATAACTTCATTTAAATCAACAAATGTGGGAGTTTGTAAATCTGCATTGATTTTAGAGTACGCCAGTACGCCGTCGATCATGTTAAACATGCGGTTAGTAGCCACATGAATTCTATCGATAAACTTGACTGCAGGTTCATCTAATTTGTCCTTAAGATGATCTTCAAGACGACTCGTAAACGTTTTTATTTTACGTATTGGCTCTTTTAAGTCGTGAGAAGCAACATGGGCAAACTGCTGTAAATCTTCATTCGACCGTTGTAATTCTTTAGTGCGGTCGGCCACGAGACTTTCTAATTTTTCAGTTATGTTTTTTTGTTCGTGAATATCAGTGCTCGTTCCAATCCATTGCTGGATTATTCCTTGTGCATCGCGCTGCGGTACAGCACGTGTTAGCTGCCAGCGGTATTCGCCATCTGCTCTTTTAAAACGATGTTCAAAAATAAAATCCTCACCAGTAGCGATAGAGCGCTCCCATAAACGGATCGTCTCGTCCAGATCCTGCGGCTGTACTATTGCTATCCAGCCCTGTTCTGTAAGGTCGTTCAAAAGCAGGCCAGAGTATAAACGCATGGCCTGGTTAAAATAACCCAGATGTCCGGCTGCATCACTTGTCCATACAAATTGGGGCATTTCATCAGAGAGCATTCTAAAACGTTTTTCACTTTCCTCAAGTCGTATTTTCGACAATACTTCTTCGGTAACGTCTATAGACATAATCAAAACACCGTAAATAATGCCGTTTGTTTCTCGTAGTGCCGTGTAAGAATAACTAAAGTAAAAAGGCGATAATTTTCCTTCCTCATTATTTAAATAAACAAGTGCCTGATTATCATTGTGCGTGATACCGGTATTGTAGACGCCGCTAAGAAGATCGGGAAACGCTTGTCCAATCAGCTCGGGAATAGATTCCGTAAGCGGTTTACCAATTACTCCTTTGTCCCTATTCCAGTAATTAATAATTACATCGTTTGCTACACTTACTCTCATTTCCGGTCCGGTAAGGATAGCAGTGCCAACAGGTGTGGTATTGATGACGTTGCGGAAACGAATTTCACTTTCTTCCAGTTTTTTTCGGGCGATGACCTGCTCCGTAACATCAACGGCTGTCTGAATCATACCTGTAATCTGTCCTTCTTCGATTAACGGACGGTAGGCCAGATTATAATAATAATCTTTTATTACTCCCGTACGCTTGTGAGTTACCAGAACTTCAGCCTGATCAAAAGCAATTCCTTTGTTATACACATTCTGGACTTGCTCCCACACGTATTGTCCTTTTAGTTCAGGCAAAACGTCAATCAGGGGCATGCCTATAATTTCTTCTTCACGGCCAATCATTTCAAGCATGTGTTTGTTGATCTGCTCGATTACAAGGTCGTCACCTTTTAACACAAGTGTTGGGCAGGGAGTCTGGTCGATCATTGATTTCAAACGGCTTTCGCTGTCTTCTAACTTTCTTCTGGCCAGCACTTGTTCCGTAACGTCCAATGCCATATGCAATACGGCTGAATTTTCTGCTTCTTCTTTAATGGAGTTGTATGAAAAATTAAAAAAGCGGCGCTCCAGTTTACCATTAACCATTAAGTCAACAGGCTGTTCGTCTCCTCTAAAAGGGATACCTGTTTTTTGCACGTTGATTACTTTTTGAAGTGCCGGCTGTCCCGAAAGTTCTGGCAGTGCATCAAGCATTTTTTTTCCAAGTGCTTCATCTGCGGTGTTTTTATTCATAAACTGCAGCATTGGTTTATTGATGCTTTCAATAATTACATCTTCTCCTTTAGAGAGTAACATCGCAACCGGAGCCTGTTCGATCATATTACGAAAACGGGTTTCGCTGCGCTGTAATTTTTCTTCTGCCTGTTTTATGTCGGTAATATCCCGGGTTGTTCCTGCAACGGCTTCTATTATGCCCTGTTCATTAAAAACCGGGGTAAGAATGTAGTCGTAGACACGGCTGCCCAACTCGGCGTGAGGAAACGAAACCGTTCCTCTTATTGTTTTTTTATCTGCTGCTATCTGATCGATTTCGCGTTCATGCATCTGCGCATGCCATTCTTCATACCCATTTTCACGCAATCCACGACCTATGGCATCTTCTGCTGATTTGCCCCACATGGTGAGTAGAGCTTTATTGGCGTACGTAAATTTATAATCGAGATCAAAAACATACACCAGATCAGGTGTATTGTTGGTAATAGAATCATATAGTCGTTTTTGCTTTTCGGCAGTATCCAACGCTTTGTTAAGAGCAATTTGTGACTGTTTACTTTCGGTGATATCATCTGTGGTGACCACCAGTAAATCATTTTGCTTTACGGCTGTAAAACGAAACCAGTGTTTCATTCCGTCTCCCTCATACCATTTTTCAAAACGGGCGGTGATACCGGTTTCTGCCGTTTCAATAAAAATATTCAGAATACCGATTTCTTTTGCAGTAGGAAAAATTTCGCTGTAACGCCTGCCCTTATAATCGATATTATCAATCCAGTTGAAGGTATAGTTGTTTAATAGCAGAATTGAAAAATCTTCTATTTTTCCTTCGTCGTTGCAGAGGGATCGCATTACTGCAATGCCGCTTGACGCAGAGTCAAAAACGGTTTGAAAAAGGTCGTTATTATCTATTAATTCCATCGATGGATTTTAGGTCTGAGAATGTATAGCTCCTCGTCTTATTACTCTTACTGATCTTGTTCGCCGTGACGTAATAAGAAAAAAAAGCTACTACGCATCAGCTAAAATAAAAAAATTAACCTAAATACGCAACGTCAGAGAATAGGAGAATTTGGCTTCTTATAAGTACGATATTGAATTTAGAATGAAAAACCGGACGAAAATAATCGATATTTTATATCCAAAGCAAAATAATTGTTTTTCCACTGAATTGAAGCGCAGGATTAGGTTTTATTTTCTTTAGAAAAATGGTATCTTAGTCAATCGTTATTGATTTTTGCAAAGGCTAAAATCGATTTTAAAAATAAATAATATGGAAAATTTAAAAAAAGCTTATATCGCCGGCGGTTGTTTTTGGGGAATGGAAGATCTTTTTCGTGTACGCCCAGGTGTTAAGGATACTGAGGTGGGGTACATTGGCGGACTGAATGACAATCCAACTTATCAGAACCATCCGGGACATGCTGAGGGAATAGAAATTACATACGATGCTAATGAAACCTCTTTTAAAGAACTATTAGATTACTTTTTCAGGATGCATGACCCAACGACTGTAGACAGACAGGGAAATGACAGAGGATCAAGTTACAGATCAGCTCTTTTTATTCAGAATGAAGAAGAAAAAAAGATTGCTGAGGAAGTGATTGCGATTGTCGATGCTTCGAATAAATGGCCTGCTAAAGTGGTGACAGAACTTGAACCGTTTAAAACATTCTGGCCTGCAGAGCAGGAGCATCAGGATTACCTGATTAAACATCCAAATGGGTATACTTGTCATTTTGAGCGATTTGGAACGTCGTTTTTGTAAATCAGTCCTTTGTCTAATAATCAAATACTCCGCAATAAACTTCCTAAAAATCAATACTTTAATTTTATAATTTCTGCCGTAAATGATATAACAAATACCAGATGCTCCACCTGATATTTGTATTTTAAAGACGGCATTTATATAAATATTTTTACGCTGAAATGAATTTGCTTTCTGTTTTAAAACAGGAGTTTCATCAGCTAAAAATATTTTGATAATCCTGACAGTAATAGGTTCAACTTATTTATTAAATATAAATCTAATGGATATCAAAAACAGAAAAAAACGTATTGCAATTTTAGGAGGTGGTCCAAGCGGCCTTTTTATTTACAAGAGATTAGTTGAATCTGGAGACAATAATTTTGAAATTGATATTTTCGAAAGAAAAGCAGAGCTGGGCTCGGGAATGCCGTACAGTAACGAAGGAGCAAATGTGGAGCATATTACCAATGTGTCAGACAATGAAGTGCCTGATATTGTTACTCCAATGTCAGAATGGGTCTACACTGCGCCTGCTGCATTGCTGCAAAGATTTAATATCGAACCTGAAAAATTTAACGAATATAAGGTAGTGCCGCGACTGCTTTTTGGTCATTATCTGGCAGCGCAATTTGAGTTGCTCCGAAAAGCCGGAGCAGCAGCAGGAATTACCACAAAAGTACATTTTGAAAGTGTAGTTACTGATATTAATTATGATTTAAAAAGTAAAACCGTATCCGTTGAAACCTTAAACGATACGTACAAAGAATTTGATTATGCTGTCATCTGCACAGGACATAACTGGCCTATACGCCATGAAGGAAAAGTAGCAGGCTATTATGATGCTCCTTATCCGCCACAAAAACTCGTACAAAAACTCAATCATCCTATTGCCGTAAAAGGCTCATCGTTAACCGCTATTGATGCCATAAGAACACTGGCAAGAAATAACGGAACATTTGAACCAGGAAATGACGGAAATCTTTCCTTTCAGCTTTTTCCGGAAAGTGACGCGTTTAAAATCATAATGCATTCCAGAAGCGGCATGCTTCCGGCTGTGCGTTTTCATTTAGAAAGTTCACATCTAACGAATGAATTTTTATTAACGAAAGAGGAAATAGAAGAACACCGAAAAAATAACGATGGATTCCTGTCGCTTGATTTTCTTTTTGAAAAAGATTTTAAAGAGATTTTCCGCGATAAAGATCCTGAATTTTATCAGCAGATAAAAGATTTTTCGATTGAAGAATTTGTAGCAGCAATGATGGAACTGCGCGAACGTCTTAATCCATTCCAGCTTTTAAAGGCTGAATATGCCCAGGCTGCTAAATCGATTAAACGGCAAGAATCTGTTTATTGGAAAGAAATGCTGGCCGTTCTTAGTTTTGCGATGAATCATCCGGCAAAATATTTCTCTGCCGAAGATATGCAGCGGCTGCAAAAAGTCCTTATGCCTCTCATTTCAATAGTAATTGCATTTGTTCCTCAGAAATCCTGCGAGGAACTCCTGGCGCTTTATCACGCTGGAGTCCTTGATCTTGTTTCTGTTGGTGCTGATAGTACGGTAGAACCGCAAGAGGAGGGAGGTATTTTGTACCATTTTACAGATGAAAATAATAAATCTCATTCTGTGCCATATAAAACCTTTGTCGATTGTGTAGGACAGCCTCATCTGTCTTATAATGATTTTCCTTTTAAAGGCTTGCTGTCACAAAAGGCGATTACTCCCGCGCGTATAAAATTTAAATCTGCAGCAGCAGGGAACAGCGCCTTTACTCAAGGTGAAGATCCTGTCGAACAAGATGCTAACGGAGATTATTTCCTGAATGTTTCAGGAATAGCCATCAATGATAATTTTCAGATTATTGATCAATACGGCGCTTTCAATAAAAATATATTTATAATGGCTGTTCCGTATATAGGCGGTTTTAATCCGGATTATTCCGGTCTTGATTTTTGCGAGGCAGCTTCGCTTCGCATTGTGAAAGATATTTTGCAGCATTAAAAACCAAATCAACGGCAATGGAGAACGCTGCTGCCGTTGATTTTGTAACCGGGGATTAACCCGTGATTTGTATATTTGTAATCAGTTTTTAAAAAAATTATAGTATATAATGTTCCAATTTTTACCGCTAGATCCCAAAACCGTTTTTTTGCTTTATTTCTGGGGAAACCTTTTTATTTGTATGCTTATTTTTAGTTATTCGTTTTCGTATGCTGCTACGACTGAAAATAAAAAGAAATTAAAAACTTTTGGCTACGGAAAAGTATTACTGACAATAGGCTGGGTACTGATTTTTTTAAGAAATGTAATTCCGGATTTTATTTCTATCAATATTGCGAACTCAGTCATTTTTGGCGGCTGTTGTTATGAAACGATCGCAATATTGTCCCTGCTCAAAACAAAATTAAAGAGACGTTATCATGTGCAAGTCATCATAACAATTGTTGCGGTAATCGTTTTTAATTTGGCGGCCATTTTAGGAAGTACGTTCAATACTCGTATTGTAATTGTTTCTTTAGGAATATTTGCGATTTATTTGCCGCCAACCATCGCGTATTTAACGGAAAAAGGCAATAATCTCTTCCGAATTTTTTATCTGCTCTGCTACATTGTATTTGAGATTTTAATTTTTTTGCGTGCGGTTTATAACTATACATATCCGCAGCATGATTTTTTTCGTCCCAGTACTTTTGACAGTTTGTATACTATTGGTTTGTTTTTTCTTACGCTTATTGGCACAATTGGATTTTTATTGCTCGTAAAAGAAAAACAAGACCTTAAGATCCAAAAACTTTTAAACGATAAAAATTTGTTCTTTTCTATTATAGCCCATGATTTAAAAGGGCCTTTGGGATCATCAGTGACCTTATCAGAATTACTGGCTCAGGAAATTGAGGTGTACAGCAGGGACGAAATCAAGGAAATTACGGGAATGCTTCATGAATCGAACAAAAATATTTATAAACTTTTGGAAAATCTTCTGGATTGGTCGCGCGTACAAACCGGCATGATTGAGCACAGTCCCAAAAAAGTGATATTGAATAGTTTAATTGAAGAAAACATCGAACTTACTAAAAATACGGCTTTGCATAAAAACATCGATCTTAGATTTGAAGCGGCTGAGGACGTTGAAGTCGAGCTGGATAAATATATGATTGGTACCGTACTGCGCAATTTATTAAGCAACGCTGTTAAATTTACCGACCAGCAGGGCGAAATTAGCGTAACATTGCAAAAGATAAATCAAAAAGTAGAAGTGTCTATTACCGATAACGGCATTGGAATACCGGATAATATAAAAGAAAAATTATTTAAAATTAATGCAAAAGTCATTCAAAGAGGAACCGAAAATGAAAGAGGCAACGGATTAGGGTTATTACTTTGCAGTGAATTTGTCAAAAAACATAAAGGCGAAATTTGGGCCGAAAGCAAGCTTGGAAAAGGCAGTACATTCAAGTTTATTTTGCCTTTAGAGATGAAAAGCTAAAACAAAATAGTTTTCAGGAAAATCTCCAAAGGCAAACCCTTGTAAATTATTTTTTCAGCTTCTCCAGCTCCACGTTGAATTTACCCCAATAAGGACTGTCAGCCATTTGCGAATGCCCAATTACTAAAACATAATTTCCTTTTTGCTTAAGTTCGATTTTCAAATCCATTCCAAAAGGTCCGTCTGAGGTATTATCCGGAAAAATAATTTGGTTAAAACGGATGTTTCCCTTGCCGGTAGTGGGAACAATCTTTGCTTTCAATTCTCCTAAATCTTCATTTCTAAATTTCACATATACTCTCGTATGAGTAGAATCTAATACACCTTCTGCTGTATATAAACCTTTGTCATTTTTAGAATTCATTAAGATAGTGTCGCCTGTTTGTTTGTTCTCTGCTATGATTTCTTCCTTGATCTCTTCTGTGTTATTCGGTGTCACAATCGAATCAGAAGCATTCACTGAAGTGTTTTTATTTTCTTTTTGCTGGCATGAAAAAAGAACAATTGAGAGGAATAGCATTAAAAAATTTTTCATAATAGTGTTATTTTGAATCTCAAATTTAGTTCATTTTGAAAATGTTTCGTTACATATAAGCATTTGGATTTTGTAGAATCTGGATATTATTTCGTGGTATTGAAAGAAACTTTATCATCTTGAGCAGTCACAACACGACAATATGCCGCAAAGATAATCACAATCTTAGAGATTAGTGCTCCGAAATAAAATTGTCAGGAAGTAATATGATTGCTGAATTGATTAGCTGATGAACTTTTGCTCTTGATGTAATATAAAAAAAACCGAAAATCATTGATTTTCGGTTTTTTTGTGGAATTGACGGGATTTCAATCGAACACTTAATTCCTATATTAATGTTTATAGATAAGGTTGGTAAAAAGTCTTGAAGCCCTATGTTTAGAGATCTACTTTAGTATTTTAATGTTTTAAAAATTATAAATCATTTATCTATGTTAGATTTACTTTTGATAAAACATTTTTTTTTAGAATCAGAGATTTCGTAAACGAATAGTTTAAGGTGTTCGACAGTTGAACTCTCTTAATTTTTGAAATTGACAGCTTCTTGATGAATTTATTGCCGAGATTATTAATTTAAAATCCTGTTTATCAAACGGGATTTTCTTTTATATGTTGTTGATGTTTTTAGCTCTAAGTCCGAGCTTTTCTCTAAACTCTCTATCTCTATATTTTTTTACTTCATTTTGGTCAAATTTGTCGCCAACCATATTGATTTCATCAATGAATTTTGATTCAAGATGATCTACGAATTTTGATAAATTGATCTGTTGCGGAAACCCTGTTTTATACGTATTTACATGATATTCTAATTTCCGATGAAAACCAGCCTCTGTCAGATTTTCGAACAAATCGGTATAAGCAAGAATTTCAATTTTCAATTTTTTATTTAAATATGCATTAGCCAATACATTAAGCCTAAAAATTTTTGTATAAGTATCTTGATACATATTTACCCTTTCACATTCTGCCCAAAATTTAAAGTATTCATCAGAAAACTTTTTTTGGTTGCTAGAAGAAGTTATGGTAGTAAATCTTTCAAATAATAAATAAAGCTCATATAATGTGGAATATCTGCTATAGAGTGATATTGTGAGTTCGTAGATTTCTTCTATCTTTTCTACCTTTATCTGGTTTTTATTATCGCGAGAAGATATAACTATTGCAATAACGGAAATAGAAAGAGCACAGATTGATATAAATGTTTCCATCAGAGGTAATTTTGGTTTTTAATAAGTGAATAAAATAATTATAAGCAGACCTAGCTATTTTATCCTTATCAACATGACTAATGCGATAAAACTAGATAAATCAATTCTTGAGTAAAGATTTAATTTAACTGCTCAACATAAATGTTGTCATGGAGAATAGCTCTATCCCCTAAAAGATCTTTCAATAATATGAGGCAAGGTGCATTTGAGTCAAGTAGTAAACCTTGAGCAAAGTCGAATGCTTTTATGGGTTTGTCTTTACCATTTGAAATAATTCCATGTGCGATTTCAAAGTTTTCAACATGAACGTATCTTCTAGCCATTCCTTCCATTTTTTGATTTGCGGATACAATCTTGTCCCAGATTGAACTATTTAAAGTCCAAGCACTATTTGCAGAATGATCTTTATTTAAACGTGTATCTGAATCATGTATTACACAATGGTTTATATGGAATGCAGTAAAAATCTCTTGGAAGAATGGTATATTGTTTTTCGAACCTGAGTTTAGAACATACACTTCGTAGTCATTATAGAAACGTTTAATCAAGTCCCTAAAAACTATAGCTTCAGTATCTCCTTCAACTATAATTACCATTTTCGCATAGAATGATTCACATACATGCGGGTTAAATCTATTAATCATTTGTATACGTTGCTTACGATCTGCATCACTTCTGAAAACTTCATCACCTACTTGGTAGGTAAATGTGGTTTCGTCCTCTTTTTTAATCACTCTTACCAATGAGGAGTGTGGTTTAGAAATGTCAATCATAAGCGGTGAGTGCGTCGCGCAAATGACTTGAAATGGTGAGTTTTCGGCTAGATCATATAGACTTGTTCTCAGTTTAAAGGTTATTTCTGGATGTAAGAATAGTTCAGGCTCTTCGTATAGTATAATATATTGCTTCTTTTTACCTTCATTTGATCGCTTTAGGAAAGTTAAAAAATTATATAATGCTTGACGAATTACACCATGTCCATATTGTGTAAAAACCTCATTTCTATCAATTCCATCTTTACTAATTGTTACACTGTGATTTTTTTTAAACGAATCCTCCAGTTTTATATTATCATCATCTTTAGGTGAAAGTTTTAAAGTAAGGTCTGAAAACACCTTTTTGAAATATTCATTTATTTCCTCGTTATATTTAGTAACAATTTCTGAATCTGCTATTTTTTGTTGTAACTTTTTAACGCCAGTGATCAGCTCATTTAGATCGTCACCATAATCATCTTTTAATTTTTTCAGAATTTCATCTTGAATTAATTTATTGACTTTTTCTTCAAGACTATTTTCAGTTTCCATTGCACTTATTAAAATAGGTGTTGGAGAATGTTTTTGGAATAGTGAAGGCATTCCGCCAAAACCGTTTAGCACCCATTCATCAGATTCAGGGGAAAATGTGAATTTATCTGCAGTATTAGTTTCTGTCCAGATTTTTTTTATTCGAATAAAATTATTTTCATCTACCCATTTTTTAATCCAGTCTGGATCTGTGCCTTTGCCTTTAGAAGCAACCGCTAATTCGGCATCATCATCGTCATTTTCATCTTTTAAAAAGATGCCCTCTATCTCAATAGGTATATTAACGTCGTAGTTATAAAAATCTGATGTATTTGCCTTTTGAGCAGAGTTAATAAAAAAATCGTATGCACGGAGAAAAGAAGATTTACCAACGTTATTTAATCCTATAAGAAAAATAATGTTTGAGGATGAAAAATCAATTATGTTATTTTCTCCTTTTAGTCCTCGGAAATTTTTAATAATAAGTTTTTGAAGTTTCATAAGCGGTTAGTTAGTTGTAATTCAAAATTATAATTTTAAAACTCTTTAGTTTGAAATATATCTATTTTATTCAGTTATTCATAATGTTTAACGCTATATCAATATCAATAAACTTATCAATAATTTTTGCTTCTATGAAAAAATCTTTTTTGATTTCTATAGATTTTTTAGTGTAAGCTTCAAATTCATCTTTAGAATATTCAGCAATTGGAAAGCCAAAGACATGACCTAAAAATTCAATCTCTATAAATTTAGTGTCAGAATATAAATAATTCATTCTATCAAAAAACAAAACGGGTGTTTCAGCTTCACTTTTAAAAAACATCATTATTCCATATTTTCTGGTAAAATATAATACAGGTAAATCACCTATATTAAATCTTGCAAAATTTCTAATTATATCAAAAGAGGATTCGAATCCTATTTTTTTTTGTCGATTTAATTCCTCAAAACACATTTTATATAAACCTCTTTTAAATGCCCTGCATAGTTCAGATTGAGAAGTAAACATGAATGAAGTTTTAATTGCTAAACGATACTTGCCATTTCTTTCTTTTATCTCAAAGAATTGAGATTTAAATTCTCCAACCTTTTTCTTATTGATAGCTCCTAACAAAAATCTTTTTCTTGAAATAGTGAAAGCTTCTTTAAGAGCAACTTCAAGTGAGTACTTGCCGTTATGAGTATCTCTATTACCAAAGTAATAATTACATTCATCACAAACATTTTTATTGAAGTTTTGACCTCCTAATGATTTAGGAATTGTATGAGCTTTTTTTATAAAAGCCACAGAAGGCTCTTTTTGTAAACACCATAAACATATCTTATCTGTTTTTAAAGTATTCATTTTTTATAAAGATGAGTTATGTTAAAATTTTTAAATTATGAAATAGAGATAGCTTTTATAAAATTACTATGTTTCTTAGTTCCAGAAGCAAACATTCCTCCACATTGCGCTAATAAATCACATTTGTTGCATTCTTCAAAGTAAATGTTTTTCCAGTCAGAAATGGATTTACGTGAATATTTCCAAAGATTGTCAGGTAATGTGCAGAGTTGAGCATTGTAGATAGAAACATTCATTCCAAAATCAGATAGATATGTCACAGCTTCTGTCAATTCTTGTTGATATTCAATAGGATCTATCCATAGTTTATCAATATTGAAAGAAGTGTAGCCTTCATGTTCTAATCCCATAAAAGCAATATGCTCAACAAAAGGCAAATTTTTGTATATGAATTTTGCAAGTTTTGCTAATCTAGGAATTGTTTGTTTGTGCAATACGATCCTAATTTCTATTCTTTGTCCATATTTAGCAAGATTATAAATTCCTTGTATTGTTTGATTAAATGCGTCTTTAGCCTGAACAATGTAATCATGAATATGATAAACATCAGCATATAATGGGATTGCTAACATTAATCTTTTGTTATCTATTTCTCCAAGTTTCTGAGCAACACTTTCCCATGCAAAAGACCTTCCGTTAGTTAAACAGTGGAGTTCAGTTTCAGGAAGTTCTAGTTTTAATTGATTCAATAATTTCAAGAATCTATTTCCTAGTAAGGTTGGTTCTCCACCAGTTATTCCAATTTCATAGCAATTCTTAGGGATTAATGGAATCGCTTTACTATATTGATTGAAAAAGTATTCGGTGTCATCCCTGTCTTTCGGCGGCTGTGAGCACATTAAACAATTACTATTGCATCGTTCCGTAAAAAGTAAAAAATTGTGATTTGAATTTGCACGGTAGATAGTATTTACAATGCCATCTGTATTAATTATTACAATATCACCTTCATTTAAATGTTCTAAGTTTTTTATTGAATGAATAATTGGAATTTCTAAAGAAGAAATAATTTTAATCGTTGATAAAACGGCTTTAAATTTATACCAATTTTTTGTAAAAAGATCTTCAGAAATGAAAATTTCATATTCTTGATTTTCTGGGATTCTGGTTACTCTGCCAATTATTGGAGTATCAATGTCGTATGGACTCCCTTTAGTTTTAAGTATCATTCGCTATGTCCTGTTATCCAACTTCTAAATAATTTCTCGATAGATTTGTCTTCCATTAAATCAAAGAGATAACGAATTATTTCCATGTTTTTTTGACAAAATACACTTGTGGGGCGATAACCGTACATATTTCCCTGAGTTGCATAATTGAGAACAGGGTCAGCCCCGCAATAGGGTTGAAAGGCACATTCAGAACAACCTGCTAAAGATTCATTTGCCCAGCTTTCTGAAATTTTCATTGCCTTTTCACCATAAAAAATATCATTGTAGGTACTTTTACCCAAAGTGCCAAGCTGAAAAGTAAAATCATTCATTTCTGCCAACATTCTGGCTTCGTCTGAGGCATAAATTTTTCCGTCGTAATTAAATACAATAACATTATTAATCATTCCAGCTGGTGATTGAAGATCTACATATCCAACAGGAAAGGGAGTAAGAATCTTTTTTAAAATTACTGTGGCGTAATCTTCACGAATATAATATCCCTGTATATTATAATCAATTATTTTTTCAAATGCAGCTTTATAAAAAGCCAAGAATTTTTCTGTTTGATATTTGTTTTTCTTTTCATTGTATGTGGCAAATCCATATGGACTTATAGGACGTAGAAATATGTTTCTAAAACCTTGTTGTACGTATTCATCAACAATTTCACCAGGATAATCCAATGACAAATTTGTAGTTGTCAATAAGGCTGAAATATTATCTTCTCCTAAATTTTCTCTACATTTTTTTAATCCTTCAATGGTTACTTCATAACTATTACGCTGTGGGCGATGTCTATTTTGATTATGAATAAAAGCAGGACCATCTAAAGAAGAAGAAATCATAATATTATGTTCTTTTATAAAAGGTAGCATATCGTCTGTAAGAGGAGCAAGGTTAGTACAAATTACAAATGTGATATGTTTTTCATTTAGAAGAGCTTCCTCTTTAGCCTTTAAGACAGCATATTTAATATTATTGAAAGCAAGAAGAGCTTCTCCTCCTTGAAATTCCATTGTAACGTGGGGATTTGGAGACTTCATCATTATTTTTATCCCTTCATCAATATTGTAAAGGGACATGTCAAATTGATCTTTGTTTTCTGTTACCCGAGAAACCTGGCAGTAATGACAGGTATGTTCGCACCTTAGTGATATAACAAAAATATGTAGTGCAGTAAATTGATCTAGAAATGATTTTTTTGTTCTGTAGCGAGCTTCCAATACATTTAAAAGTGGTGGTATCGCTTCTTCGGAAATAAAAAAGCTGCTGATTAAGTCAAAATAAAGAGTCTCATTTTCACTTTTAGTAATTTTTTTTAAAATTATTTTTTCGGCTGTTCCGATTGGCACTAATAGAAAGTCACCGACCTCATTCACTAAAATTTCTTTATTGGAATTAATCTTTTGAAATCTAAATGGAAGAAGAAAATAATTAGTTAACTCATTATTTTGATAATAGTCAATTTCTTTAAATTTTCTGTTTTTCTTTTCTATAACTGAAACCATATTTTTTCAATCAAAATTTAGTTGGATCAAAACCTACTGGATCAGATATTTCAGTTAACGGATTTTCATCTGTTTGAAAATGTGCAAACGCTTTTGCGGTTAAAAGTTCCCGTATGTTTTTTGTTTCTTTTGTAACAATATCACGTAGTTTAAAATCGATTAAATCCTGTTTAATTTTTAACAATAAATGATCATGATCGATCTTCGTGGATGATTTAGAAGTAATGATTACCACGTATTGTTTTTTGTTTTTATCTATATCTATATTATAATCTGACCCATACCAATAAAAACATTTGAATAATACATTCTCGTTGTAAAGATCTTCGTTTATTGATAGATGCAATTGGCTATCGTTTTTTAAGATGATTTTCATGATTTTCGTTTAATCATAATAAGAGTTTTTTCTCCCACACGGCCGTCAGGTTTCAGTTCATTATCTTTTTGAAATTGTATAACCGCTTTTTCTGTTCGGTCTCCAAAATATTCTGAAATAATTATGTCGTATCCTAACTCAGCCAAAAGTTTTTGTAGTTCTTCAACGTCGGTTCCCTGACACCCTTTATATAATTCTCTGTCGCCAAGTACCATTAAAACCGATGACGTATTCTTTTCATAAGTAGTGTTATATAACGTATTTATCTCACTATTAGTTGTGGTAGGCTTTTTTGTAGGTGTAGATATTGAAGAATTTGAAACTCTTGAAGAAGTATTTCCATTATATGAGGAGTTCGATGAATTCGAAGGTGTATATATTGTCGAAGGTGTTGTTTGAGGACTATAACTGGAGCTCGAGCTAGAACTGGAACCTGAACTATAAGATGAAGAGTAGTGGGAAGAATGGCTTCTATGGGAACTATGACTTCTGTGAGAACTATGACTACTATGCATTAAAAGCATATGTCCATCTGCAGGATTTACCATATTTAATTTTAAAACTAGTTTAGGTTTGAGTTTTTTAGAATTCAAAAAGTTGGTATAATCATTATTCGCTGTATGGTCAGGGGTTTCTAAATTTTTTGCATTTGTAGACTGAATAGAAGAGAGGGCAGCAACTGCAATTGATAATGATTTACTCATCAAGTTTTTTAAACCTTTAAAATCGTTCATGATTAGTATTATTTTTTATTTAAACTTGAAGCTTTTTATTTTTGTAAGGTATGGTTTTATTATTAGGTCTCTCAAATTAATTTTAACAAAAATGGGTATTAAATTCATTGTTTTTTTACGGAAAACCATAATTCTTAAAATTAATTAATTTTTTCAAAATTATCAATTTACTTATATCTTTCAGTACGTAGAAATACCTGTTTATATTAGTTGTTAATGATGATTGTCAGTGCACAGAGTATTAATCTAATTTTGATTTTTCTATAACTATTAATTTAAATAGAATTTTAAATTTTGAATAAAATTTTTCAATTTGATTTAATCGGAAAGTAATGAAATCAAAATCAGGAAAATCCTCAAAAAGGATTGAAGAGAAAATAAAGAAAGAAAAGCAGCATGCCGCTATAATTGATTGGTTTGTTAGAATTATTATTGCTCGCACTTTGAAAGAGTTCTATGAAAAAAATGAAGCTAGTTCAAAAGATGAGGTGTAATAATTAATAACTAAATGGTGTATGATGAAAAAAGCACCTTAGTCGAACACTTTTGTAACTTGTTGTTTTGTAATTGATTAAGGTGTTCGATTTCCGCAGACTAATTTTTTGTTTTTAATACTTTCAAGGATTTTAAAAATAATATTTGTTAAAATAATAAGAATTGTAGTGGTTGAAAGATGTAAAAATGAATGTTTTTGAGAATAAAATAAAAAAGGAAGGTGTTCGACACCTTCCTTTTTGTGGAGTCGCCGGGATTACAATCGAACACCTAATTCCCATATTAATGTTTATTGACAGACTAGGTAAAACGCCTTGAAACCGTTTGTTTTAAGAGGTTTTCAGATTTTTACTTATTTTTTTCTAAATAATAATATTTTTTTCTCTTGAATATATTCTCCAAAATTAATGTTTTAAATTAAAAAATGTACTAAAAAAATTAGTCAAGGTGTTCGACAGTTGAACACCTTGGTTTATTTACTTTATTTGGGCTGCTATGAAGAAATAATCTTTGATATAATTTTGCATTAAAAATTAAATTATGGTAAGGAATTTAGATTAATTTTTTATTTGACATTTTAATAATTTGCGTTCATAGTGAATTTTTTAATTTAAAAAGTTGCCAAGTAAGAAACTTACATTAAGTCCTACTACATCTATTTTGTTTACTTTTTTGTACTGGACCTCAATATTTACACTTGGTTTTCCTTCTTTATCTTTTAAACTCAGAGGTAGGCCAATTTTCCAATTAAAAGGATGATAGTGCTGACCGAAGTTTTTTTCTATTGCTGGGCTGAAGCCTAACCATGGAAGAAAAAAATATGATACCTCTGCTTTAATGTTACCTGTTACGAAGTTGTCATAACCTGTGCCAACCACATAAACATCGTCGTCCGATTTAAGGACTGCCTGTTGAGTTGGTGACTGTACAGAAATAGTTTGGAAAGTGATTGCAGTAATATCATCTGCAATTATATTATTATTGTTAAAAGCTGAGAGCTGGAGTGTCCCAAAAAGAGTTTGTTCATTCGAATATTTTATTAATCCTGCAACAGTCAAGTTACATTTGAAAGGGTAAAAATTAATAGATTTAATTGTTGGGTCGGCACTAGTTAGTGAAAAGTTATATTTTTTCTGTCCAATAGGAGCAATGAGGTCAAAACTTACCCAGTAGTCTTTTAGACTACAAAATAGTTTGTTTTTTTTTAAAAAATTTATTTCTTCTTGGGCTATTTTTTCGTAAAAGTCATCGTATTTTGATTCGATTAGTTTTTCTGTTTTATCGGATAATTTTTCTACATTGTTGTAAACTGAATCATAAATTGCCTTTAAGCTATCTTTTTCTTTAGGATAATCAGTTAAGGTATACTCTTCAATTTTTTTTGCATATTTTTTTAAGAGAACTTTCCTGTAATTAAGTATAATTTTTTCTTTGTTATAGATGGGAACGATTGGTGCTGCAGAATTTTTATCGTTTTTTGCCTGCTCTTTGATTTGTTTTTGGCTGGCTCCATTTTTTATAGTTATTGTACCGCTCCCAATGAAGGTAATTTTACCAGTTAGGGCTAAGTCATCATTTTCAAATTTTCCTTTTTTATAAATAGTAGCAAATTTTTGATCTGTACTGGCTTTGAAACCGGCACTATAAACCCATCTTAAGGGATCTAGCTTTGTTTTTCCTTTGTTAGTGAAATTCATAGAAAACGAAACTGACTTGTCTTCTAAATCTAAACCAGCAAAATATTTGTTTACAGATAAATCACTACCACCATTTACATAGCTTCCAACCTCATCAGCAAATAGGATATTTAGCAATTTATTGTTATAAAAAACTTTTTTGTCTAGATTGTTTCGCAAATTATTAATAAGGTCTAAATCTACTTTTGAATCTTCGATTGCAGTTTTAAATTTTGTTACATTAACTTTATTTTCAATGCATGCTTTCTCTTTTTCATTGCAATTTTCATTTAGAGAAATTGCAAGCATATCCATTTCGTATTGATATATTAAAGTTGTTTGCGTTAGATCGTTAATGGTTTTCGGCTTAATTTTTAAATGTTCACCGAGGTAAGTCTTATCTTGTTCTATAACTTGTTCAACCTTAACGGTTTCTTGAGCAAAAGAATTTAAGGTTGCAAAGAGTAGAATTGCCGTTACAATGATGTAATTTTTTTTCATAAATAGCTTATTAGGGAAAGATTAAAAATTGTAAGGTAAATGTCATGATTCCTTTAAAAATATTTATAAGTATAAATACCTGAATTTCAGTAGTTATTCGGGTATTTCTGTTCCTCCAAGTAATTCTGACAAGCTTAAAATAGAGGAAAGGATAAGAATGGTTTTAAAATATTGCCTAAAGAAAAATAACAAATAAGAATTTAAAATATAAATCAATCGTTGATTTTACTGTTATATTCGGCACATTCGTCACAATTGTCTGTTTCGTCCAACTCTTCAAAGTCGTATTGACAAGTTACACATTGATAAAGTTTGATTATTTCGTAATTCAAGTTATAGATTACACCCTTTCTATCGGTATCAGCATTAACTCGATAACTTAATCCACAGTTGCCTTCACATTCAAAAATGGCATTGTTTTCTTTAATTCGGGTAATTGCACTGCATTCACATTGAATAAATTCGGCAAAGCACTCGCTGCATTCTCCAGTTGCTATTTTTGACATCGGAGAATTATTTTGGGAAATATTCAGTTCCTGCAACTCTGCTTCTGCAAAATCTAAAGAATACTGATCTTTATCTATATAACGATTGAACGGATTGAAAACCTCAAAATATTGAGAAAACTGAATTATTCCGAAATGACAGAATTCACAATAATCTAAATTTCCAATCTGTTCTAGCTCATCTTGCTCCTCTACTGAAAGAAATTTTTCTTCAAGGGCATTAATTAGTTTTCCTAAAGAAAAGTAGAATTTCGTTTTAGTTTTTTCCAGATATGGTGCCAGATCATCGTGGATGAGCTCCCGATCTTTTGCAGAAGAAAAGTCACCACTATTGCTTGAAACAAAAAAAGAGTCTGGAAAGTAAAAACTTTCGGCGGCGGGCTTACTAGCTAAATCGAAATATGGAATTTTATGATTTTCATATAAATATTCTATGGAGCTTAGAAGAATTATAGCATCGGCCGTGCTGTTTTGCTTTTCACCAATAAAAGGAGCTTTTTTCTCCACTGACAGATTCGATGCTGTAAGTCTTGCTGAGTCTGGAATGGGGATTACTAAAGTATGTTTCTTAAAAAAAAGCTCAACATTTTTAATATGCTGCTTTTGTTTTTCAATCTTTTCGTTATATTTTTCCTCTATAATATTTTTTAAACTTTCTATTTCAGAAACTGAGTCGGTAGTACCGATAAATTTTTCAATAGCTTTCAAGTGATCCTTATGACCGTCAAATTTATTTTTAAAATCAGTAATTTGTTTAGATGCTTGTGACTTATTACGTTCCCATTCTTGGATAATTATATCGTTTGTTAAAAATACGATGCTGTTATCTTTAACACGTTTTTCAATTATTTCAAATACTTTTATATGCAGTTCCTCATATTTGCTGGAATATACGTTAAAACCATTGGAGAGGTATATCCAGTTATTTGTGTCAAGAAATATATATGTTTTGTTCATTTTTAATTAATCGTAAACATTTTAAATTATTCAGTAATTGAAAATTAACTTTATCTTTTAAGTAAATGCTTAATTTTGAAAAGATTATTTCTATTTATAAAAATTAATGCAACAAAGTATTAGAGGAAATTAGGCTGCTTTAAAAAATTATTTTTCGCAAGGAATTTATTGTAAATAGGTTCCAGACCTGCAATAATTTCCTGTCGTCGCATCCATTCAAATATTTTAATTTCATTTTTGTATTCGTCAGTCTTTTTATAAATTTCAAAAAGTTTCAATGCCACAGTTCTGGGAATTCCCTGCGTAATTAAGGAAAGTACAATAGGTTCCTGTGAACCCAGTTCAACCTGAATAGGAAGGGCTAGTGTCATTTTGTATCTTTCTTTTTGGTTTTCGTCCAGAACTTCGTCCAGTATATCAACAAGTAGTTTTAAATATTTTAATAGTGAAAATGTCACCACTTTTAAATTAATTTTAATCGCTTCTTTAATCATTCTGTTGATATGTTCGGGATTTGAAGCGTCTATTCTATTTTCAGGCTTAACTCGTTCGTCTTCTGAATAAAATTTAATTCTATTGCTAATTAGGTCTCCAATACTGTTACCCTGCATCCAGTTCATTGCATTTATACATATTCCGGAAGATGCAATTGAAATATGATCATTTACCCAAATTTCCTTTGACATGGCAAAGATTTCGTTTAATCGTGAAATGATAGAATCAAACTGCCAGAAAAAACTTTGATTACTATATTCTATATTATTTGCTATCTCTCTTCTGTATGGTGCATTAAAATTTGAATTAGGATGTATTACCCAGCTTTGTAAATCTTGCACTACTATTTTATATAGTTTATCCTGAAGGATAGGATCGATTGTTGGATTTCTTTTGACTACATTATATGGTATAGTCACATTTTCAACTGAAGATCTGACTGATCGGATCATATCTGATTTAACTGTTGCTGCTAGTTTATGTTTGGCAAAGAACTTTTCTATGGATTCATCATCTCTGAGTGCTTTGTTTCTTAACGAAGTTATTAGATTTCTAATTTTGGATGACTCAATTTCTAAGGATGTTTTAGTTAATTCATCTGTAGAAATTTCCGGCAGTGCCCTTGAACTGGAAGTTCTTACCTCCTTAAGATAATCTGCCTGGTAGTAGTTTTCCGCCCATTCTACATTATTCTTTTTGCTCACACAGAAAATGGTTCCATAAAGTGTATTCTTAAGCCTGCCTGCTCTTCCTATAAGGTTTCCAAATTCGAAATCACTCAGTTGCTCCATATTTTTTTCCGGTTTAATGACAAAGAGATTATCGGCAGGTAGATTTACGCCTTCAAGAAGTGTTGAGGTGCAGAAGAGTGTGGTGATAATGCCCTGCTCAAAAAGGGTTTCAATTTCTTTTCTGACAAACTCCGACAAGGAGCTGTGATGAAAGGCCACTCTTTTTTTGAGACATTTAAGCAGGAAATATTCTTCGTGTATATCCGTTCTGACATATTTAATTAAATCCTTCAATTCATCTTCCAGATCACCATCCAAAGCGACAGATTCGGCGAATTTTAGTGCCCAAGATTCGGCATAGTCGCCCCGAGAACTGTATATTAAGTTACTATCGTTTTTATGGCTTAATGCAGCTACGATCTGGGCGAGTCCATTTCCTATATTAGTGTTGAAAGTCTTTTCAATTTTAGGGATTTTTATTACCTCTTTGATCTGATGGAAGACTTTGTTTCCTGCAAAAAGAGTCAACGAAATTGAATTTTCTTCGAGCTTAATAATTGTTCTAAGCTGGAAAACAGGAGACAGATCGGTATTTACAACTTTACTTTCTTTGTCGAACAATTCCCTGAAGATTTCATTTGAATTAGAAATAAAGGGGCCAGCTGTGATTATTTTGGTATGTTCCGGAACTTTCGAAAGTTCTTCGTACACATATTCAAATAGATTTCCCCTTCCATCTTCATTTTCGACATTTTGGATTTCATCTATAAAAATGAGGTCTGGCAAAATAAGGCCGTGTTCAGAATTTATAATTTTTACCGCCCTCTCCGGCGTAATTACATAAATCAGCTTCTCCTCGTGGTCTTTTTCATCCTCAATAAAAGCATTTTTAATGGTGATGTTCTGAAGGTCAATCCTGAGTTCCTCACTTACCTGGTTGATCAGCGCCCTGGAGGGAACAATATAGAAAACGCAGTATTTCTCTTTTATTTTTAATTCTGTCTCAATATATTTTTTTAGGATGAAAGACTTGCCCGAAGAAGTAGGGGCTGAAATTGATATGTACTTCTGCTCATGTATATTGGTAAAAAGATTTTTCTGGAAATCCGTCAGCAGGTAAGGTTTTTCATCAATAAGAATTGAATTTTCTGTTCTTTTTGTGATTAGCTCCTGCTGCAAAATTATATCCTCTCCAAAAGTTTCATTTTTTTGATAGAAGCTGATTAATGGCTTTAAATGTCCAGTTGCTGCCAGGTTTCCTATTCTGGAGAATAAAACATATGCGATCTTCAAAATTTCGATTTCGTCGGGATTGTTTAAAAAGAGAAGAATAGCAAGATCCTGGACTTTCTTTAGATGTTTTTCATCGTCGCTTTCTGCTAAAATAGAGGCAAGCCACACTGCTTTGCGAATTTCACTAAAATCATCAGCTATTTTCGGCAAAGACTCGATTTTTCTCTTTAGCAGACCTAGTACCTGCTGTTCGATTACTAAATTAAGAGAGTCGTTATCATATATTTTGGAAAGATGTTCCATTTAACTATGGCTGATTTGGATATTGGACTTTATGAATGTTGAAATACATTCCATTCCTAAAATAATCGATATCATTAAATGGAAAACAGAAGAAGTCAACATACACTTTCTCTATTAGAGGATACTGGTTTAATTTATTTTTTATTGTTTCAATTATTTTTGCTTTTTTTGAGTTCAGATGAGCGCTTAGCAGCAACTCTAGATCTTCACTGTCTTTTGCCTTTTTCTCTAATGTAGCGATCGATGCGCTGTTATGCATAATCAGGATGGGATGAACCATTACTTGGTTTCTGAATACATCTGAGCCGGGTGTGAGCATCTGATAAATCTCTTCATAATCGGTATCAGTGCTGTCAGTGAAAAAGGTCTTATTGGCCACAATAAACTCCATTGAGTTAAATTCGGTACGTGTAACAGGGCTGTGAAACCTGTTTAATGATTCAAATGCGTCATCCAGACTGTCGCTGAATCCCTGCATTATTTTTGATTCACCAATAAAGATTGCAGGCTTAAAAACACCTTCCTCGATTTCGTAATTTCCAAGAAAAATTCCGTCCCCTCCTTTTACCTGATCTTTTGGATTTGAAAGTCCCTCAATTTTATGTGCAACCATCTTACTTTTAAGGATACTTTCAGTGAGGGCAAACAAAAGAAGTTCTCCATATTTTCCATCTGTTGCAGGATTTTTTTTTCCGAAAAAAGCCTGAGCTTCCTGATATAAAGCAAGATTCAGATGTTTTTCCGCTTGCAAGGGACCGTACTTAGCTGTTAAAGATTTAAGTTTGTTTTTTTTAGAAGTGTTGGTATGAACATACTCAGGTAAAAAAAAACCGAGTTGTTCTATTAAATTATCACAGCTGAAATTTGTTCCAGAAACTTTGGGGGTAAAGGCTCTAACTGCAACTTTGGTGTTTTTTTCATTAAAATGATTTGTTAGCTGTCTTTCTATCCACTGTGTATCAATCTCTATTTTTTTCTCCCAGTCAATACTCATAGTTAAATTAGATTTATAAAAATTCTGAGTCCTCAGCAATAAAAAAGATGTTCTTAATTATCTCTTGCATTAATGAAATATGTTTTACAACTGCTGTATTGCTAATATAGAAAAACTTTCTTACAGATTATTATTTTTTTTTAACGCAACCAAATGATTGAGGAGGCATCAATTTTAATTGTCTGAAGGGTCATAGCATACGGCGAAAACAGCTCCTTACGGATGCATTTGGGTTAGTGTGGTTTCCGCCATGATTCCCCCACATAACTTTGATTTTGAAATATTATTAAAAAAGCGCTTTAATTTTTTGTAATAAAAAAGGTATCCACTCTTGTATGTTTATGAACGTACTTTGTCCATAACTCATTTAGCTGAGTTTACACTGTGTCGAAAAATAATCTTACATTGGCAATATAAAATCATAATAATAAGTAGGAAAATAAAAATGTCAGAAAATAGAAAAACTGTATTTATTTCATATTCGTGGGATAGCCCGGAACACCAGCAATGGGTTTTAAAATTAGCTAAAGATTTGACTGAGAAGTATGGAGTAATAGTACTTCTAGATCAATATCATCTAAATACTGGTTCAGACTTACCATATTTTATGGAGCAATCAATCGAAAAAGCTGATAAAGTTTTAGTAGTACTTACACCGAATTATAAAGTTAGAGCCGAGGAAAGAAAAAGTGGAGTTGGTTATGAAAGTACTATGATAACTCAGGAGATTTTCGAATCACCAATTACAAAAATTAAATTTCTTCCTATTCTTAGAGTTGGAAGTTCTCAAACTAGTTCGCCAAGGTTTCTTAAATCAAAAGTTTATCACAATATGGTTGATGATAAGGTGTACTATAGTGAGTTGCTTAAATTGGCAAAACTTATTTATGATAAACCAGTTATAGATATACCGGTATTAGGCGCTATTCCTGATTTTAAGGAGCCAACCTTTGACCCAATTATTGATAGTGCAAGTAGCTTTTTAAGCGAGGAAAGGTTAAACAGGGAATTAAATCAGATTATAAATTCGACTGCAGGAGTGAATATTTATGACTTGGAAATTGATATTCTTAATAGTCTACTTAAAGAAAAAGTTGATTTGTATAAAACATCTACTGGTTTAAATTTTACTTATGAATCAAATGACAGAGATGCTACCGTTATTCATTGTGAAAATTTTTCAGTAAGTTTTTATTGGAGTGGTAGATTTACAAATACAGCAGAGCATAACAAATTGATTGAAAGGCGATGGTCAGGCTTTGCAAGTGCTACTGATAACAGATTTTACTTTCCAGATGAAAAGCCGGTAATGTTATCGGAGAACAATTATAAATTTAATTTAAATTATTCTAAGGAAGTTGTGTGGACATCATCTAAAGAACATTTATCGACAGGTGAAATAATTCAAAATTCATTTATTTTCTTAATAGAGGAGATAAAAAAAGTAAAGAGTAAAAATTTTAGAAATAAGTAAAAAATCATAATAAACTCTAAAGAAATGAATATTGAACCCAAATTGCTTGAGATAAGAAAAATTGCAAGAGAACGCGGGAAGTATGTTATGAGGAAATTATTTGATGATTATCTAACAGGATGGATAGATAAAATCAGAGTTCCTTCTTGCTCGTTTTGCGGTGAAGAAGAAAATTTAACTAAGGAACATATCATTCCAAAGTGGGTATTTGAAAGTAATCCGAAAAAAATATTCAAATCTGATGTTAATGAACTCGATCATGCTTATATTAAGGCAACAATACCATTGTGCGCCAAATGTAATTCGGAATTATTTAATTCTATTGAGAGAAAGGTTCAAAAAATCCTTGCTAATGCAGATTTAAAGAAAACTTATTACAGTCCTGACGATTTGCTTGTTATAATTCGATGGCTGGAAATAATTGATTATAAATTTCAAGTTTGGGATTTACGAACAGAATTCAAAAGGCATAAAAAATCTGATTACATACCATTTTTATCTGATTTTTCAATTGCATTTATGCGTGATGGCTCTGTTAGAACAGTTACGACAAAAACTAGAAAATCATTAAGAAGAATTGGAACCAAGGACAAGTCGAAAAGAATTTCTCATTTAGTTGTTGGTACAACAAAAAATACATCTTTTCATTATATGCATACATCGGGCGACTTCATCTTTCTTGAAATTCCATTATACAATAAAATTTTTTTTTATTTTTTTGAGAAAGAGTTTAAAAGTGAGAAGCAGGTGAGTAGAGAAGCTATGAAGATTATTAGTTCTAATTATGATTAATATAAAAGTCACTAATTTCACGACTGATTTGTTCAAAACTACAAAATGAGACAGATTGGTTTGAACAACTATAAGTTTGGATTGACTGAAGTGCCGGTCACATCTTCTTCTATATTTTGAATAATAATAAGTCCAATATGAACTCCTTCTTCGAGGTTTTCCTTGTGCTTTATAAAGACGCTTATACTAAATGCTAAGATGGCATTGCCTACCTTTTTGTAGAATAAAGAGTAAATTCTTTTTTTTGTTACTATATCATAGTTTGCAATAAAATAAATCAAAACTGCTGATAAAAAAATATTTTGCCCTAGTGAATCATGCCACCACCAATTTAGCACGACGTTACTAAAAATAGTTCCATATAAAAAATTTGCAATGGGAAATTTTAAACCAAAAATTAAAAGCAAAAAATCTATTATGATAATAAAAGATATCATTAAAACAGTCAATGTAACGGCATATGCAACTAATGTTTTTAGAAACGTAATTGAAAAATTTAATACAGTGATGCCTTCAAAAAACGACTTAAAATCCGTTTTACCTGTAAAAAATGCTGCAAGTGCAATGATAACTGTTATCAATGCCCAAAAGTCTGTTATTCTCTTTGCAAATATTTGATCCTGTTTCTTTTTAATCATAAATAGTAGTTTTGACCTGTGGGATTCATAGAATACAATGTAATAAATTGTTTTTCAATATATTCTTTTTGGAATTCAATTACTTTAAAGTGCTTTTAAACTAGATTATACTCAGATTCAGAATGTTTTTATAGAAGTCCGTTCTCTTTGAACCGTTCATTCAGGACTTGTAATCTTTCTAGGAGCATATCATAGTTAAGGGTTGGACCATAAAACATATTTTCCCTCATTTCCGCATAGTCCTGCCTCCATGCATTGTCTACCTCTGCAGGGGGTAAAAATGACAGGGTAGAGTGAGTATGCTCGTCGTATGTGATGCCGCGTACTGCTGTATACTTCTGACGGAATTGTACTATGGTGTGAAACAGTTCTTTATCCTGAACCGCCGAAAGGCCGAAGTCGTGATCCATAACTCTTTCCAGATCATAAAGATGACGTGTAAGTCTTTGATGTCTTATTTTTTCTGCTGGTTTGCGAAATTCCTCATGCAGCAGGAACACTTTCTCTAAAAAAGTTCTAGAGGGAAGCACTACGCTAGCCTCGAATAATGGAATATTAAAAGATTGTCCAGGAAATGTTTCATCAACAATAGCGGATATAGGTCTCATTTCTGTCGGTTCGGTAAGTGATCTGGCTCCAATTTCTATCAGAATTCTTTGCTGCAGATAGGGTGATCCCTGAGTAATTACAGGTTTATAGATTAATTCAATGGAATGAGGATCGCTAGTATCGTCTATATTTTCCTCTGTATAGAGAGTGTACAAGGTATCAGGGATACCTATATTTCGGAGCTGAGATACTAGTTCATCTTTAAATTCAGAAATTATAAAAGAGCCAGATGCTTTGCGGAGTTTTTTGATGCTGGTTTTTGTAAGTTCTCCTGAAAAACCAAGATAAGCTCTGTCGATAGCCAGATCGATATCTTCGGAGAAACGTTCAATAAGGTTGTATGCCTTACTTAATGAAGTTCCACCTTTGAATATAAAATGCTTTGCTAGTTTCGATGTGAAAATGGCGTTCAATGTGACAGTGACCCACCAGTCTTTTTCTACTGCATAAGCTGGGAGGCCTTTTTGTGCAGCCGCTTCATTAAAAAGACCAGCTTTTTGTTCATCCGATAGTGCGAGCCAGGTATTTATCATAAGTGTTAGTTTTCTGGTAATGCTGCTTTCATGATGGTGCGGATCCATTCTGGGGCTAAGCGTATATCATTGCGCAACCGTTCACTGTTTTCTTTTTTTAGTATTTCAATTATTTTTGAGATTTCTGTCTCGTTGAGTTGATCTTTTCCTAATGTTTTAAGTCCTTGGATTACCAAACCACTTATTTCGCCGATAGCAGCTAAATTTTTAGGTGCCGTTTTTTTAAATAGTATTGTTCTTTTGCCAATCATAATTTTCCTAGCCGCACCATCAGTCAGGTAAACTGCGTTCATTGGTATTTGTGTTGACAATCCAAGAATATTTAGAGAATATACACCTGTTGGGACAATCCTTGCGCGGTCACGTCTGGCTATTGCTTTTGCTATAGTCTCTGTTGAAGGGGTTAGGGGAATACCAAGTGTTTTGTTTATTTCCGGTCGGGTATAAATACCTCTGGCAATCCGCATTATTTCGTTTTTCTCAACAAGCCTCTCCAATGTTTTGCTAACAGCTTTTGCATTTCCAAAACGAAGAAAATCATCCGTAAAAAACACGGACCCCCTCTTGGTTTTTTTTATCTTGTAAAGTACTTTGTTTTCAATGCTTTCTGACATTTTTTAAGTCTAATTTTGTCGCAAATATAGTAAATATTTGCGACAATTATCTAAGTTTTTAAGTTTGTTTTAAATGTGTTGAAAGTGTACTTCTGATTTATTTTAGAGTAAAATATAAATACAGGATTTATGGAGATAAATTAGTGAAGAAGTAGAATTTTATACGATCACTTAAGTCTACAAAGACGGAGTCTTTGTAGACTTAAGTGATCAGTCACTAAGTGGGTTCACAGGATCTTTATTTAAACAGTTTATGGATATAACCCTAAATTTTGTTAAATAAAGATCCTGTGAACCCACTTAGGCAAAGTTAGTCTTTTTTTTTGACAAAGTCAAGTCCGGATAAACTGAATATTTTACTTTAGAATTCATAGAAAAACGATATTTTAGTTTATTTTTTCTTTCTATTTTGACATGCAGGGCTAATTTTGATACAACAAACAAGGCTAGTTGTATTGCGAGTTTATTTTTAGAGGTTGAGGTCTTTATCAAAATTAATTTTTTTTGCGATCTACATTGTCGTAAATAAAATAGATTGAACAAGGAATGTTCATCATTTTTAATGTATTAACAGCTCTTAGTAAACTAATTCTTGAAAATATAGGTAGTTTACTTGATTTGCCGATGCGATCCTTTTTAGTGATAATTCCATAAGTTACACTAAATTCACCTTTGTCTATCAAATTATTAAAACTGTTATCGTTAACAAGCGTTTTTAATTTTTCTTTTGATTCTTCTTCCATTCTAAGCAATTCAATTGAATTTACTCCTTGATTGAACAGATGACTTAAGCTTGAAGAACGAGTTGAAATTTTTATGTGAATTAGGTTTACTTTATTTTCAAGGATAGTAATTAAATCACAAGGTTCTATTTGAGTTTGTCCATTGACTGAAATGTTTTTTTTATCTAAGCAAATTACATTCGGGTTCGTATCTTTTACGGATTCATTATAAGTATCTTCTCTTTGGGAATCACAGGGATGTAATAATGAGTGTGAATCTAAAAAGTAAGGATTAAGAGTGTTTTCTAATTTTTTGATATATTCTTTATCAATTAAATACCATTCTCCTTCGGTTAAATGGTAAGTTATGCCGTCGATTTCGCAATCATATAGAAAACATTTATATATGCTATATTGTTTAATTTGGATACCATTTTCATCAATAATAGACATATGATGATTATAAAAGATGTTAACATCATTAATTTCTTTTATGTTGCGTTCTTCAAGGTAGGCTCTATAGTCAGCTATATATACATCATTATATTCAGAATTGGTTCTGCCAGCACCATTGAATTTAATTTTAAAAGATGTTAAATAATCGATGATTTCGGGAATCGATAGTACTAAGTCCACGGGCGCGTTTTCAAAAGCTTTTAGTAGGTTTTGATTAAGTTTATCAATTTTGTCTGGATCTCTAACGGGAACTATATTTTGAATATCTGGAAAAGATTGTATAAAATCTGTTTTATTATATATTTCAATAATGTCTCTGCATAAATTTGTAATCTCTTCTGGTGGTAGATTTGAAGAAATCCGAAGACTACTAGCACCTGTAACATTTCTAAATAAATCAATGTATTCTGATTTTACAGCACCAGTTAATTTTTTTATTATGTTTTCATCATGTCTAATGTCAAAAAAGTTTAGACTTGAGGCTGTTGGACTCTGTACCCTTTGCCTTTTTGCATTTTCAGGTTGCAAGATATCAGTAGATTTAATTTTGTCTGGATCAAGTGCATTTAATGTTGTTTTTAATCCAAAATCATAATGATAACAATTATCTTTTAGTTGATGATAAGTAATACCAAATGTCAGTACTATCCAGCTGTTATCGACAAGAAGAAAGATTAGACTTCCTTTTTGCATTTGATATAAGTTTTTATGTATTCCCCAGTAATTTTTCCACCATGGAGGGCTTCCTGGAGTATCAGATAAATACATGATGGAATTATCAGGAAGATTTGTATTCTCTTCTTCTAATAACTGCAGATTATGATCATCTTTCAATGCATTTTCTGGAGTAAATGTGTCTTTTAATAAATAAATTGAGAAACCTCTACTTTTTGCCATATTGAATTTTGATTGTTTTAATTGGACTTAAACAATAAAAACAAATATTAGTATTTAATTTCTTGCTTCTTTACGGAAAACCATAATTTATAAACTTATTTGTTGCTATCAAACTTATCGATTAAGTTTTGTAAATCAGTAAGTATAAATACTCGTTTTTAAAAAACATTATTCTTTTGTTGAAAATGATTTTTAATTTTAAAATCATTTTTCTTTAACTATTAATTTAAATTGAATTTTAAATTTTGAATAAAAACTTTTCAATTTGATTTAATAGACAGACATGAAATCCAAATCTGGAAAATCTTCAAAAAAAAATGAAGAGAAAATTAAGAAACAGAAGCAGCATGCCGCTATAATTGATTGGTTTATCAGAATTATTATTGCTCGCACTATGAAAGAGTTTTATGAAAAAAATGGAGCTGATTCAAAAGATGAGGTATAATATTTAGTAACTTAAATGATGTGTAATGAAAAAAGCTGCTCAGTCGAACATTTTGTTAACTCGTTGTACTATAGTTAATTAAGGTGTTCGATTCCCGCAGACTCATTTTTTGTTTTTAATACTTTCAAGGATTTTAAAAAATAATATTTGTTAAAATAATAAGAATTGTAGTGGTTGAAAGATGTAAAAATAAATGTTTTTTGAGAATTAAATAAAAAAGGAAGGTGTTCGACACCTTCCTTTTTGTGGACTTGATGGGATTACAATCGAACACTTAATTCCGATACTAAT
>Ga0247815_10000042_pt1 | contig 96699 bp, 67 predicted proteins | sample UWRJL194509B1_FD_181014 | JGI IMG/M metagenome (GOLD analysis project Ga0247815, IMG submission 181014) | Plant litter microbial communities from Arlington Agricultural Research Station in Wisconsin, United States - UWRJ-L194-509B-1 | ecosystem: Environmental > Terrestrial > Plant litter >... | reverse complement strand
CCGTAGCCTTCTGCTCCCGGAAAAGCCAGTTGTGCCGGTTTAAACGACCATACATTTCCTAACGTTACACCGCCTTTGCTGTCAACTTCATCCACTCTCCAATAGTACGTTGTGCCACTATATAAATCAGGAGTCTGAAAGGTTCTTTCGGTCAATTTTCCTTTAAATTCTTTTGAAGATTCCGCTGCATTGGCAACAGCATTTTTATCTTCTCCAAAATATAATTTATGAGCCACAGCATTTTTAGAAGCGTCCCATTTCAAAATGGTGTTTTTATTTACTTCAACATGTTCGTCTCCATTTTTGGGTTCCGGAGAACGTCCCTGATTCATAAGGTTTGGGGTATCAATCTCAAATCCGTTGATCACGATTTGTTTTACCACATCAGGATTTGTTGTTGGATCAATTTCAAAACGAATTACGACCTCTTTACCTTTTACGGCATTGAAAGTAATATAAGCCATTGCCGCATCAATTTTAGCATTTGCTCTTTGGCTTGCGTTTATTGTTTCTTGTAATTTTCCATCTACAAAGATTTTAATGGGAGAAAAAGTTTTTCCTGTAATAACATCAAAAGCATTATGAAAGGTTAAAAGCGTATGTTTACCTGCTTTAAGTCCGCTGATTTTCATTTCCAGATTTTCAGCTGTTACGAGTCCGTCACTTCCTAATCTATTGTAATGCGGTGCGTTCATTCCAACTTTATACCATTTCGAGGTAAAATTTCCTTTTAATGTAAACTTCACATTATTAAAAGATTTACTGGCTTCTTTCTGATCACTTACTACCCAGGAATCATAACTTGGGTCATGAACTTCTTCTAGTCTTCTTTGAAAAAAGTCGAAATCGACCTTTACAATTTGTTTTTCGGTTCCTTTTGAAACAGATTGAGCTTGTCCGTTTGTCATCAGCATTGCTGCTGCTGCTGTCAAGGAATATAATAGTTTCTTTATCATTTCTTTTTTAAAAATTTAATTTTAGTTTTTCGGTTAGTTCTTTGTTAATGAGATTAATTATGTCTTTTTTTCTTTCTTCAGGTGTTACTTTTAAGTTTTTTAATTCTCCGTTTATAAGCTCGGCTTCTATAACCGTATTTTGTTTCGCATGCAATTTAAAATGCACGTTCCAGTCTTTTGGCCAGGCCGGAAAAAGATAGATTTTTCCATCGCTTTCCTGCAAAAGCATTTCCTGCATGCCAATCATTCCCGCACCTCCCCAATTATGATCCGGAACCCAGTCAAAACCAGGTCCCCAAAATGCCGGAAATCTACGTTCTGAATTGGCCATTTTGAGCGTATTATATTTTGCCGCTTCCTCCGTTAAACCCAAACGGGCTGCAAAAATATTGTCTTGTTTCCAGCCAATATGACTTCTGAATTTTACAGCATCTTTATCGTATTTCCAGGTATTCAAAGCCGTTTCTAAATCAGGTTTTCCTATTCCGTAAATTCCCCACGGAAATACAGGATATAATTGCGGCACTTCAGAATTATTAACCCGCTCCCAAGACTTGGCAGGAACTAGTACTTTATGATTTTCTATGTGCCCAAAATTTAAAGGTGGAATTCTATTTTGAAAACTTTTTAGATACTCGGCGTTATCTTTAGATAACTCTTTTGAAGAAAGGTTTAATAGACTTTCTGTAATTATTTTTAAAGCAGCAATCGTGCTGTTAGAATTGTTCGTCATTTTGTATGTTTCGGCGCCAGAACCCGGAAACAGAATCAAATGTCCGTTTCCATCCAAAGCTTTTCTTCCTCGTTGTTTTGCGAGATATTGATAATGCTCATCAAAAAAACGAAGACAGCTAACGATAAACGAATTGTATTTCTGAATATCTTCTCCCGCATATTCTTTCTGTTGCAGCATCATTTGGCAAAATTCAAAAACCGTGTCCCATTCGTATTCCAGCCACGCATTGTATTCCATACCAGGATCGTAATCTGCGGGACGTTTCCATTCGTATTCTGCAGGATTTGGCAGGGCGAAATTTTCCAGTTGTTCTGTAAATGACGCACCGTTATGATTCCAATATACTTTACTTCTTAATTCAGCATTTTTTTGTAAACTCAAATAATAATCCAATTGCGATTTCATCATATCGAAATCACCGCTTTTTACCATCGGAAAATAAACCAATCGCTGGTTTTGAGCCGTCATCGTTCCTCCGCCCCAATTTCTGAAATCAGGCGTAAAATCTAAATCGGGATTGGTAAAAACGGGATCAACGGTAAAAAGTCCACCATTGAATTTTGTTGGATATTTCCCGTACGCATTGCATCCCAGCATGTATCGAAACAATTGATAATTCTGCCCGATTTGATACACCGAATCTTTGGCAACCGATTGATTTTTCTGCGTAAAAATAAAACTGCGTTCCCAGAAATTATTCCACCACTTTATAGTGTTTTTTTCAGCTTGTTTTGAAGTGTTTTTATTAGATGAAATCTGGCTTTTCAACTCACTATTCCAATTATTTAAATCCGATTGACTGGTGTTTAAATAAAGCTGTAAAGATTGTTTTTTGGATGGTTTTATACTTGACAAATTAAAGCCTTTAAAATCGGTCGACTGGTATTTTCCTAAATACGTTCCGTCTGCTTTTAGATTATCTCCCGTCATAAATCCCCCGAAAGTTAGATTCGCGATCGGGTTCAGCATTTGCTCCTTAACCGATTCCATTTTTTGTTGTTTCACAGCAACATCAAAAACGGTATTTTCTCTGTTTCTGTGATAGAATTTTATGCCGTTGTTTTCAAATGAAATCGAATCTTTATAGGTTATAATTTCTCCCTGAGGTGCCCATTTATAAGAATTAGCATTATTGGCTTTTCCTTTTGAATCTCGGTTTTTATAACGCCAGCTTTCATAAGAAGCCGTCATTTTCAACGCATTTTTACTTTCTAAATCTAAATGGATTATCGGTTTATAAATATCAACCCAAAGTTTGATTTTAGCGTCATTCTGTCCAACTAAAATATAACCATCTTTTAACTTTAATTCCTGATGAAATCCTGCTGCCCTAGAAAACGGATTTGGAGTCAAAGTCACTTTTACTCTTCCTAATTTCAATAAAGTATTGTGTTCATCAAAAGTACCGCTTTGTGAAAAATAAAAATACAAACTGCCTTTTTCTACCCAGACATTCATACCAATATCACCGCCACCCAAAGGCATTGACTCTGACGAATTTTGGCTTTGCGTTTTCCAAACCTGATTGTAATTATCAAGCGCAGGAATTTGGGCTTTAAGGCAAAGCGTTGTGAAGAGCAATATGTATTTTATATATTTCAATTTTATTTATTTTACTATTATTTGTCATTTCGACGAAGGAGAAATCACACACGTAAATCGACAAAGATTAAAGACATTCTGTGCGGAACTTCTAGTGTGATTTCTCGTTCCTCGAAATGACAAACTAGAGGTTAAACTCATCATTAACAATTAACAATTAATCATTAACAATTAATCATTAACACTTATAAATTACCACTCATCTGTTCTAAAAGAAGAAACTGGCAAACCACCCGCGCTGAACAATTCTGCTTTTGCAAAATCCTTCCATAAATAACGAATAGCAACAGGTTTTGCTACTTTATCAGAAGTCAAAACCACTGATTTTCTGCGGACAACCGTTTTTGCCGGATAAAAAACTTTGTCTTCTCCAGCCAATTCAAAACCTAAAACTTCTTTATCATAAGATGTAATTCCGTTGGCTACATCATCAAAAGATACCGTAACCGAACCGTCTTTTATTTCCATCGATTTGTATTTCGGACTTTCGAATTCGAAACCTTCAATTCCATATGTTTTTGCCAAAGCCTGAAATGCCAGCCTATTTCCACCTTTTTCTTTATCCATTGGATGAATGTTATTTTCTTCGCCGACATCCATTAAAACTGCCATTCCTGAATTCGGGATTTCCTTTGAAGCTTTCAATTGCGCTTCTCTGATATAAGCCGAATTATATTTCTCTAAATAGTCTTTTGGATGAAAAGAAGCATAATTAAACGGTGCAATCTGCGCATAGTAAAACGGGAAATCGCCTTGTTTCCATAAACCTCTCCAGCTTGAAACCATTTTCTTCATCAAAGCAGTATATTCAGAAGCCCTTTCGTAATTGGATTCTCCCTGATACCAGATACAGCCTTTGATTCCGTAACCAATTACAGGCGAAAGCATTCCGTTAAACAAAGTCGTTGGCACACGATTTGGATCTTTTGCCAATTCTTCTTTTGTAGTCGGAATTTTGGCGCTTGCAAAATCCTGCAGCATTTCCTGATTCATCCACGCTTCCATGCTTGAACCGCCGTATGAAACATGAATCAAACCAACCGGAACATCTAAAACTTCCTGCAAAAGCGAACCAAAATACCAAGCTGTTGCGCTAAAATTAGATGTTGATTTTGGAGACGCAATTTCCCATTTTCCTTCAAAATCTTGCAAAGGTTCTAAAACCGTTGCTCTTGGAATTGTAATCAATCGAATGTTTTTATTGGTTGATCTCACGATGATTTCGTTTCCGTTCTTAACGGGCTGACCTTGAAATCCTTTTAAAGGCATTTCCATATTCGATTGTCCGGAACAAAGCCAGACTTCGCCAATTAAAACGTTTTTAATTATAAATTTTTCGTTTCCCTCTGAAACTTCAATTGTAAACGGTCCGCCAAATGATGGTGTCTGCAATTCTGTTTTCCATTTTCCGGAATTATCCGCTTTTACTTTATAGGTTTTAGAATCCCATGATGTTTTTATAGCAATATTTGCATTCTTCTCTGCCCAGCCCCAAATTGGCGCGTTTGATTTTTGCTGTAACATCATATTGTCGGTGAACAATGCCGGTAGTTTGATTTTGGCATTGATTTGGCAAGTTCCAAAAACCAAAAGAAGCGTAATAATTGATTTTCTAAAATGTTTCATAGTATACTTTTTTTGCCACGAATTATGAATTTTTAATTCTATTTTCTTTAAATCATTCGTGAATTCGTGGCTATTTTTTATTTTTCTTTCACCATAATAATTGGCCCAAATAATCCCGCTTTCAACAACGGTTCTCCTTCTAATCTATAGCTCGCATTTGTCCAGGTTGATCTTTCTTCTTTTGGCAGTTTTTGATCGCCCATTAATCGGTTTCTCCATGTATTGGTGATCTTGATTTCGATTGTGTTTTTTCCTTTTTTCAAGGCTTGAGAAATATCCGTTTTATAAGGAAAAGTCCAAAGTGTACCGCAATCTTTTCCGTTGATTTTGATTTCTGCAATATTGGCGATTTCACCTAAATCAAGCCAGATTTTATCGCTATTTTTTCCTTTCCACACAAACTCTTTTTTATAAACTGCAGTTCCCGAATAGTATTTAATTTGTTCATTTTCAGAAGTACTCCAATCAAACAATTTATTGATTTTCACCACTTCTTTCGGACCTTTATATTCAGGATTAAATTGCACTTCCCAGTTTTTATTTAAAGCCTGTACGGTTTCAAATTTCGTTTTATTGAGATTTACTTCCGCAGTAATCATTTCAGTTTTATCCTTAAAAATTACAAAACCAGATTCGTTTTCCTCTAAATTAATCGTAACAATTGTCCTGCCATTTTGCATTTTCCAATTGGCTAAAGCCGAAGTTTTATCAGTTACTGGATTATACCAAAACGGAATTTTTCCAGCCATTCTAAACGAAGCTTCAAACGATCTTTTTTCTCCTTTTTGATTCGAAATAAAGTAAATATCTTCTGTTTCAGATTTACGGTGTGTCCACGCAATTGTTTCAGAATCTGCTCTAGTTAAGTTTGGAAAATAAACATCCTGCGTAATTCCAATTGAAGCAAAATCATTCTCTAAATACGGTAATTTAATAACCGTTCCTTTTCCTATTTTCCAACTTGATGCATTTGAATTGTTCCAAATTTCATCGACAACATGCTGCCACTTTTTAAAATCTTCATTTGATTGTAAACCTGGCTGTAAATTTGGTTTTTCATCCGCAAAAATAGTGGCACCGTCTTTTACTAACTGCAGTATTTTTTCGGCGGAAGCCAAAGAAAGCAATTTATTTGGCGCCATTTTATGACTTCCGGGAAACAATAATGCGCCATATTCAATTCCGCCTCCAAAAGATATTTTTCCGTTCTCTACTATCGCACGATTGATCAAAACATCTGAGTTAAAGGAATCATATTGATAACCGTTCATCGCATTAATCCATTGTGATAAATCGGTTAAATTTTTAGAATACGATACTTCTTTTGGCATTTTAGCACTTGGCTGTCCTTCATTTTTTAAACGAATCGCTTCACTTTCAATTCTCTCTCTTCCGAAAACATTCGGAATAAAAGGCACCAAACGATCCGGTAGCACAGAGCGAGAAGGCAAATCTTCGCCAATAAAAACAGCCAAATCAATAACCGGTTTTCCTTTTTGTAACTGAAACTGTACTCTTTGGCAATATTCAAACCACGATTTTCCGGGATCCCACCATGTCTGGTCCCTTTGAAAATACGTTCCGATTCCGTCTAAAGTCATTCCGGGTTTTCTGTCCAGCCACGGATTATGTACAAAAACGTGATAGAAAAAACGGTTGATTCCGAGCGCATAATTTCGATCAGCAATCACTTTTAGATTTCCCGGATGTTCGTCCCAATCCATTTTTAAAGCCGTAAAAGCTTCTGCCTGAATAATATCTTTTCCATAAATATGTCCGCCAGAAATGGCGTCTAACATATCGTTAGGTTTGTCGTGTGTTGGACTTTTCAGCCAAAATTCACCGCTTGGGTAATCAATATATTTAAAATGCAAAAGTCCGTCGCTCATCATCGTGGGAGCCACATTTTCTGAACTGAATTTTACATTTGCATCATCAGCAATTTGTCTCAGCGTTCCGAAGAAATTATCGGCCACCAATTCTGAAATCGTCTTTCTAACATCGTATAAAACCTTCTCTGAAGTCTGAATGTCTTTTACCGGAATTCCCGCCATAACAGGCAGATAATCTACAATATCGTAACCTCTGCGGGTTTTAAATTCATTTCTAAAAACAGGCGACCAGTTTTGGCTTCCGCATTCCCAGCTGTCCATGTGAAGGATTTTAACCACTTTTGAAGCTAATTCCGGACCGGCAACACGAAGCATTTCTCCAAACCAATGATCGAGTTGAAAACGAATCGCCTCTTTATTGAATTTGTCCACTTCTAAACCTCTTCCAGCACCTGCTGTAGCATTTTCGTGACCTGTAGAAGTATGGCCGAAACGGATGATCCTCCAATTCGCTTTCGCGGAAGCTTTCCAGTTTAAAACGCCGTTTGCATCAACAAACTTCGAAATATTGATCATTTTTGAAGGATCGATACAGTCTGCAGAACTGATTTCTTTTTCGGTTACTTGCGGACTTAAACGCCATATTGCTCCCGATTTCCCCTGATAATTGTCGATCAAAGGTTCGTTTGATAAGTAGATTTTAGCCACTTTTAAACCTTGGTTCCATTTTGCAGGATCCAAATCTTCTGCGCCTGGTTCTGTTCCTTCGGGATCGTAAACAAACCTGAAATATTTCGCTTTTGTCGGAACAATGCTGTGAGTGTAGAAGGCATCGACATCCTGCCAGCCGTGACGAGGCGTTGTTAATCTCTCTAAACTTTTGAAATTTTTTCCATCGTCACTTACTTCAATTAGTAAACGATGCGCCTGATAATTATTTCCTTTGGTTTCTATCTGAATGGATTTACACAAAAACGGTTCCTCAAATTCATATTGAATCCAGCCTTTTTTCGGCATTCTAAATTGTCCGTCTTTCTCTGATGAGCTTAAAATTGTCGCATCAGATTCCGGATTAGTTGATGTTATTTTTGGACGTTTTTTATTCGAAGTAATAAAACTTTCTTTTAACGGAATAGCAAACGTCGTTATGTCTTTGTAATAGTCTTTGTAATGATTTGGAATGGCTAATTTTAAGTTTTTGAAACTATTTCCGTTTACGATTGTATCTTTCCAAACTACTTTTTGCATTGACATTTCAGGGGTAATCCAAGGTCCTCCGGCAACGGCAAAACCATCGGCTGGATGAAAACCAATTTTTACGCCTACTCGATCTGCTTCCACTAAAGCCCAACGCACCAAATCCCAAAATTCTTTGCTCAACTGTAAAATCGGCTGATCCATTAATGGCGGGTTATCTGGACCTTTTATCGTCATTAAATAAGCACCTTCGATACCAACTCTTTTCATCGCTTCTAAATCGGCGGTAATGCCTTCTTTAGAATAGGCACTTTTCATCCAATACCAATATGTCCACGGTTTTGAGGATTCTAGGGTTGGCTGAAAAAAGGTATTTTCATTTTTATGGATTTCCTGTGCGGAGACAATGCCTGCAAGGAGGAAAAACAAGACCGTCGAAAGTCTTAAAGACAAAAGTCGAAAGTCTATTTTAAAAAGGAAAAGGTGTTGTTTGTTAAACATTTTATTTTTGTTTGTTTTCTTCTTTCTGTCATCCTGACGAAGGAAGGATCACACTAGCAACTCGACAAAGATTGGCGATTCTCCGCGCGGTGTTTTGTGGGTGATTCTTCCTTTGTCGAAATTGACAAACTATACTTATACTCTATTTTTAATACAAAAACCTAATACGTTTTAATCCCGAGTCTTCGAGACTGTTGGGTTTAATTTTTCATTCCAAAACATAACCAATGGTTGAAACCATTTGGACGTAGCATGATTATTCGATACGTTTACCGAGGTTGAAACCTCGGACTATATTTGATATTCTGCCTGATCTGCCAAATCTGCGAGAGTAAATTTTCACGCAGATTTTGCTGACTTAGGAAATTTTCCTGTCATTTCGACGAAGGAGAAATCACACTAGGAACTCCACTAAGTATTTCCCCAATCTTTGTCGATATAGGTGTGTGATTTCTCCTCCGTCGAAATGACAAACTATATCTCTAATTTTTAATTCTGCTAAACGAAAAATACCTAACAGGTTTTGAAAACCTGTTAGGATAGATCGTAACCTAATATTTGAATTTCTTTAAACTATTTTCTAATTCATTTTTTGAACCATTGAAAGGCGTTAAATAAAAACTATACTCATAATCTCCTGACTTAATTTGATATTGTTCCAAAGGCTGTGCAACCAATGTCCAACTGTCATTTCCACCAACTCCCATCTGAATTAAGTCTATATTTACCGTTAAAAATCCTGGATCTTTAAGGTCGTATGTATGTCCGGCAGAACTCAGATTTTCCTGTGTATATGGCCACGCACTCATACTTAAAACTTTTGAATCGTTTACAACTAAAAATCCATTGTTTTTTTGTGGCGTTGTTAGTGCCATCCATCTTACATCACATCTGTTTCCGTTTTCCTGTGGTTTTGGATAATGTTCAATAAAATCATTAATTGCAAGCGAATATTTTCCCACAAACGAACCGAAACTTCTGTCGCTGTAATTTTCTAATTCTCCTTTTCCGTACCACAAAATCTGGTCGAATTTTCTTTGAACGCCCATCTGCATTCCGATTTTTGGAATGTTCGGCAGTTTGTTTGAAGCTTTTAAACTGTAATCTACTTTTATTAATCCGTTTGGTAAGATGTTGTAAACCACTTTTACGCTCGCACTGTCTTTTATAATTTCGTAATCGCTTGTAATTTTAATTTCCGAAGCTGATTTGTCTATTTTAATGTTAACTAATTTTGGTTTTGCTTTGTACCATTGTTTCAATAACTTTTGCGATTTCCATCCGCGTTTGTCGTTATCTGTCAGCGGTCTTACGAAGTTAGGAAGCAAAGGCGCAAAAACCTGTTCTTCGCCATTAAAAACATACGAACTCAAAGCTCCGTTTGCTTTTCCAATCGTAATATCAAACGTTTTTCCTTTGATTTTAAAATCAGATTCCGATTCAGAAACGTTTACAGTTTCTTTTTTCGATTCAGGCGAAACTGCTTCTTTCTTTTTCAACAGAAACTGATCTTCCGCGACAGCGTAACCCTTTGAAGCCCAAAGTTCCTCTTTTGAAAGCTGGAATTCGATATTTAAAATATATTCGGCATCAGCTTTCATTTTTGGAAGATAAGAACTGATATCTAATGTTGTTGATTGTCCTGCCTCTACTTTTAATGGTTTTAAAAGCTGAGTTTTAATTACGTTTCCGTTTTCCAAAACTTTTAAAACTGGAATATAACTTTCTAAAGATTTAACCGCCTGACGATTTTTAATTTCTAATAGATTTCCGTTTAAAGTGGAAATTGCTGGCTGATAGACCCATTTATTCTCAAAAATTGATCCTTTTGGTTTTCCGTTAGAATCTACAATTCCTTTTGTATTGAAGTTTCCATCATGGTATTTTTCTCCAAAATCTCCTCCGTGTGCAAAATAATTCTGACCTGATCTGGAATCAAATTTCACGATTCCCTGATCTTTAAATTCCCAAATACAACCTCCGATAACTCTTGGAAGCGAACGGAATTGATCCCATAATTCTTTTAAATTTCCTACAGAATTCCCCATGGCATGAGAATATTCAACGAAAATAATTGGTCTGGTATCTTTCTTTTGATCGACTAAAAATTTCGGAGTGAAAACGCCCGGATAAAAACGGCTGACCATATCAACATACGAATCATCCTGCGGATTCTCGAATCGGTACGCGTGATCGATTGTTTTAGGATATCCCGGATCAAGCGGATCGATATAGCCGTCTAATTTTGCATTTCCCTGCGCTGGCTCGTAATGCACAGGACGTGTAATGTCAAAATCGTGAACCCAGCCCGACATTGCGGCGTGATTTGGTCCTTTTCCTCCTTCATTTCCCAAACTCCACATCACGACTGACGGATGATTTTTATCTCTTTCGACCATTCGGGTCATGCGTTCCAAATAAGCATTTGCCCATTTTGGATCGTTGCTTAATTTTCCGCCAATTCCGTGTGTTTCCTGATTGGCTTCATCCATTACCATAATTCCATATTGATCGCATAATTCATAAAAATAAGGATCGTTTGGATAGTGGCTCGTACGTATAAAATTGAAATTGAACTTTTTAATCGTTGTAATATCTTGTTTGATATCTTCTCTTGTAAGAGCTTTTCCACGTGTTGGATGATGGTCGTGACGGTTTACACCATACACATAAGTTTCTTTTCCGTTGATAAGCATTTTTCCGTTTTCTTTTGAGAATTCAATCGAACGGAAACCTACTTTACAGCTTTTGGCGTCGGTAACGTTGCCATTTTTATCTTTTATAGAAAGAACCATTGTGTATAAATTCGGCTCTTCTGCACTCCACTTCTTCGGATTTTTGATGGTTTCCTGAAAGAATCCAAAGCGAACATTATCCAAACGAGGATAACTTTCGTTGATTAAATCGATTACTGGCCTCTGAAGCGGTTCTTTGAACATTGCCGTATTATTGGCATCATACAATTGAACATTCATCGTGTAATCTTTGACTTTTTCTCCAGTCAAATTCTCCACTTTCGGACGCAGTTTGAAAATCGCATCTGTGTATTGTTTGTCTAATTTAGTTTGAACAAAGAAATCCTGAATGCGTAATTTCGGCTCTGCCAGAATAAAAACTTCACGCTGGATACCACTTACGCGCCAGTGATCCTGATCTTCTAAATAAGAACCATCTGCCCAGCGGATTACCTGAACCGAAACTATATTTTCGCCTTCTTTTAAATAGGGTGTAATATCAAATTCTGACGGCAGAAAACTGTCTTCGCCATAACCTAAAAATTCTCCGTTTAGCCAAACCTGAAATCCTGAGCTTACGGCTCCAAAATGAAGTGTAACCGTCATATCTTTCCAGTTTGCAGGAACGGTAAAACTACGCTGATAAGAGCCTACTCCGTTGTAATCTTTCGGAATATAAGGCGGATTTATTGGTCTAAACGGATAAACAGCACTTTTGTAAATCGGATTATCATATCCTTTCATTTCCCAATTTGATGGCACTTCGATTTTATCCCAAGCCGACACTTTTGACTTGTAAAAATCTTTATTGGCTTCTTTTAAATTTACGGCATATTTAAAATCCCAGTCACCGTTCAACATCTGGATTCGGCTTTTGGTTCTGTCGCCTTTTAAAGCGTCTTCAATACTTGTATATGAATATGCGGTCGCTCTTGAAGGCTGTCTGTTGATGCTTGTAACCGTTGGGTCTTCCCAAGGTGCAAATTGGTATTTTTTATGTAATTCTGGTATTCCCGCAGGTTCTCCTGTTACGGATTGCGCCCGCGTGTAATTTGTAAATAGTAAAATTACAGTCAAAAATTCGAAAGTCGCAAGTCGAAAGTTTAAAAATTGGTGAATATGACTTGACTTAAACATTGATTTTATATTGTATTTCATTGTTGTTGTTTCAGATGTCCCTACGGGACATACATGCGTATTAATTTCTTTTTTTCTATCGATCAGTGCCTCCTAACGGAGTCTTTTCTTATATTGTTATGAACGTTTTCTACAGACCAATTACTCCTAACGGAGTATTCTGTAAAAAACGTTTACATTTCACATCTAACTATTAAGGCAATTACTGTTTTTTCTTTTTCTCTGGAGGAGCCACAAAATTCAATTTGCTTGTTCCTAAATCTTTAGAAGTTGCAATTGCAATTCCTCTTTGTTCGGCTTTGTTAACGGCACAGTAAAAATGATAAACTACTCCATCATGTTTTACGACAAATGATTTATGAGCAAACATATCATCGTAAGGTTCAGATGATTTAACCAAATCCTCACCATTCCAGTCGGTCCAGTTTACTAAATCGTTCGAAACGGCAAAACGATTAAACGCACCTTGATTCCAACCCGTCCAAAAAGCTCCAAAATAGAACATCACCCAGGTATCATTAATACGCTGAATATAGGCATCTCCTGAAATTCCTTTATGATGATTGATCAAAGGTTTATCGCCATAACGCTTCCACTCTTTCATATCATTTGATACCGCCATAGCAATACGCTCTGCACCTTTAGCAGGGTTTAAACTATCGCCTCGTGCATTGTAATACATGATAAAATTGTGTCCTGTCACTTTATCCTTATCCCGAATTACGCTGTTTTTATACATCGTACTATTATCCCACCATTTAGCATCTTTATCTTTCGGCGTTAAAACTGGATTTTCTAATCTTTCAAATTCATGTGGTTTTGTTGGTGCTTCTTTTGTATACGCCATTCCGATTGATAAAACTCCCGCTTCGTAGCCTTTGCTGTCTCCTCCAAAATAACTCATCCAATATTTATCGTCGTATTTTTCCCATTCGTAGCTTCCGCCCCAAGTTGGGTCTTGTAATGAAATATATCCCGCTTTTTGGTTTACGTCCCAATGTTTTTCGTTTTCTGAGAAAGACATTACTTTTCCTAAATATTTCCAATTTAATAGATCATCACTTTCGGCAAGCCAGGTTTCGTAGCCTCTTCCATCATAAATTAAATAGGTCATAAACCATTTACCATCTTTTCTAAACACACTCGGGCAGTCCATTTTGTAGGAGTTGTCTGTTGGAACCATCACCAAACCGTATTTATAAGGCGTTTTTATCTCATTGTAAATTTCCTGCATTACGGTTTCTGTAATGTCTCGTTTTTTATATTTGGTTGCACAGCTTGTTATCGCAAGTGCTGAGATGGTTAAGATTAGGTATTTAATTTTCATTTTATGTTTTTTTTGCCACGAAGGCGCTAAGGCTCTAAGTTTTTTTTTGTTTTGGAGCGATTTAATCTCGCAAAGTCGCAGAGGCGCAAAGTTTCTATTTTCTATACTCTATTTTCTATTTTCTATTTTCTATATTCTAAAATCTTACTTCTTGCATCTTTCTTCTTATTTCTTCTTATTTCTTCAACTCTTTTAATTTAGAATCCATCACATCTTTGTTCAATTTAACTTTTACCATTCCTGTTGGATGAAATCTTCTCTTCAAATCGATTGCATTATACACAATTGTGTAGACATCATTTCCTTCTGGGATTAAACACAAAGGCGTTCTCATAATATCCCACCATTTATTGACTTTTGTTTCTATGGGAAGATAATGTGCTTCTGACCAATTAATTCCGTCTGCTGATAAAGAATAGGCAATCATGTTGGGTAAGTGATGTCCCCAGCCGTCTGGGCCTCCGTCGAAAATCGCGATGTACATTCCGTTTGGTAATTGACTTACAATTGGATTTTCTACAAACTGCGGATGCATGGTTTTAATGGGTTCCAATCCTTTGTTCATTCTTTGCCAAGGCCCTTCTAAACTTTTTGATTCGGCTAAAGCTACAAACCAGCCTTTTCCTGATTTCTTTGGATAATCTGCCCACGAATTAAACGGATACGCTCCGCTGTAAAATCCGAAATATTTGTCGCCAACTTTATATGGAAAAAACGAAGCTACTCCTTGACGACCTTCCCAAGGCTGAGAATCTAATCCTGGTTCCATAATTATTCCCATATCTTTATAAGGTCCGCCGATTCCGTTGATTCCTTCTACGGTAGATTCACATCTCCAGATTCTTCCAAAAGAATGATTTGGTTCTATTTCTTTACTAACGGTATAGGCCAAATAATAACCGTACCATTTGTTTGCTTTTTCATTAAAAACAGGCATATACGACCAAATTGCGGCACGACGATCGTTCATTGGATTGTCATCTTCGGTAACTGCATAAGTTCCGCTGGCCTGATAAATGGTGGATTCTCTTTTCCAACTGATAGCATCTTTACTTGTCCAGTGTCCGATTTTGGTTTTTACACGATCGTAATAATAATCTACACCTTTTTCTCCGGCTCTTTCTGTTGGAAACATATGATAGGTATCTCCAACTTTAACCACACGTCCGCCTTCAAAACCTCCCTGAATTCCTTCAGTACCTGACATTCCTTCATCAATTACAGGTTTATTTTCGCCGCCAATAATTTCGAAAAGTGGTTTTTCATCTGAAAATCCTTCAACTATAAAAGTGGGATTCCACAATTTTCCGTCTGGAAGTTCTGCGTTTCTAGAAGTTAATTGCTGATTTTCTTTTCCAACTCCTAAAACTGTAAATAAACCTTTTCCAGGATTTATAGTTTGAGTTCCTTTTGAATAGGAAATCGCATACACATTTACGGGAGGCAAACCTGTAATTGTTATTCCATTTTCTAATATTAATTTGGCTTTCGCCGAATTATTAAATTGAAGATATTCGGGATTTCCTTTTCCCTGAAAAACGCCAATTAATACCTGAACATTATCTTTAAATTTTAATTGTAGCGGAGCGTTTGTTCCGTTTTTATATTTATCCAAAGGAAGTTCAATTCCTGTTAACCCCTGTAATTCGGGAGCTAAACGAACAATGTTATGTTTGCTTCCTGAAAAAACATGTGCATATTGCGTGGTGTTGAAAGTTTTGTAATTTGATTTTACAATTTCAAAAGATGCTGGTTTCCAAGCGGTAGTTTGGGCTGATAATTGAATGCAGATAGTCAACAGCATTATGAAAGCAGTTTTTAATTTGAAATTGTATTTTTTGTTTTTTGATAACATTGGTTTTTTATTTTTTATTGACTTCGGAATTTTTTCAATCTTGTCATTTCGACGAAGGAGAAATCTTCATTAGATACTCTACAAAGATTGGTGACATTCTGTGTGGAGCTACTTGTGGAGATTTCTCCTTCGTCGAAATGACAAAACTCACGTGACAATCTTTGTGGTTACGGGTGTGATTCCTCCTTTCAGTCGGAATAACAATCTAGACGTTTACAAACTAACGACTAATCACTAAGCACTAATTACTAAAAACTTAAATTGCCTTATAACTCACTTTATATTCCACATTCGGTTTAACCGTCAACTGATATTTATTTTTCGATAATTCTGTAATTATTCCCGAATTTGTTTTTGGTTTGCTTGCACTTTCAAAAACTAATTTTCCTTGTCCTTCACCTGCTTTTACCTTAATTTCTCTGGTACTGCAATACAGTGAAACTTCGCCGTTTGGAGTTGGTACTTTTCCTTCCATCCATTTTAAACCTCCCAAATTTGGTTTGATTTCATATTCTGCATATCCCGGAGCGGTTGGTTTTACACCTAAATAATATTTTCCTAGTAAATAAATCGGACTTGCTCCCCAAGCATGGCAGAGACTTTTCCCGTAAGGACGTCCGTACATCGTTAAATGCTCTGTTCCTTTTTTGTTTGGATTGTATTCTTCCCAGAAAGATGTAGCGCCCTCATTCAGCATGCCGCCCCAATAGTCTTTCATTTCTTTCAAGACATAATCTTGTTCGCCCATTGCACACAACGCTTCCAACTCGTAAAAACGCATGTACGGTGTGGTGATTTGAAGAACATCTTTATTCAGTAACACCTTATTTTTTACACTTTGTTTTTGTTCTTCATTAAAATAATTAAAAAAAATACCGAACATATTAGCGTATCTGGTTACAATATTTTGCATTTTACCATCGATACGCTGGTGCTTCATGACGTTTTCTTTTTTATCCCAAAACACATCAAATAATTTCGTTTTTAAATCATCTGCTAATTTTTTATATTGTTTTTGATCTTCATCTTTACCAGCGATTTCTGCACTAACCGCCATGGCTTCTAAACTTCTCGCTAAAAGCATCTGCTCAAAACTAACCTCACCGGTTTTTGGTAATCCGTCTGCCCAATCAATAAAAACCCAATCGCCTTCTAATGGCTCCAGAAATCCGTTTTTGTTTCTTCTTTCTAAACAGAAATCCATAAGTGATTTCATTCTTGGATAAAAAGTTTTGATGAATTTCGTATCGCCCGTGTGTAAATAGTAATCGTAAACTCCTACAAACCAATAGAGCGAATAATCCATTATAATATTTACGTGAGCCGTAACAGGATCTTTTCCGCGAAGGGCTAAAAGCGTTCGTTCTACAGAAGCCGAATCAAAAAATAAATAATAATTCATTAAATAGCTTTGATAAGCGTCGCCAGACCACACCCAACGGTCGCGTTTAATTCCGTCTATAAAAAATTCACGAGTTGTTAAATGCATCGTGTAAGCTGACACGTCCCAAATTTGATTCAATTGTTCATCCGAAGATTTGAATGCACCACGATAATCTAATGGCAAATATTCATAAAGCATCGAAATCGAATCGTATTTTATCGTTCCATCAGTTTTTACCTGAACATAGCGAAATGCTTTCGAGCCATCATGTGTGTAGGTTTCAGGCTGTTTTCCATCAAAAGATAAATGGTCTAAGGTTTCGCATTTGGCAGAATCCAAAGCTTCTTCACGAGATTCACCATAATAAAGTGCTACTTTACCTTTTCCTTTTAAACCGTGAATTTTAATATAACCAAAAGTTTCCTTACCAAAATCTACCAACGCACCAGCTCCTATTTTTTCTGTTTTTTTGGCACTCAAAGGTTTGGTAGTTAATTTAAACTCAGAAGGTTTATTTTCTGGCGAATTAAAATTCCAGGAACCAACCGGAACCCAGGGTGTACCCGATTGTTGTGCTTTTCCAGTTTCATCAATCCAAAGTTTATCTTCATTGGTTACTTTCCAGGAGGCATCAGATTTAACATATTTACCATTAATATAAATGGCAGGCAATACTTCCTGATTGTATACTTTAAATGAAATTTTGTGTTTTCCAGAAGGAATTTTTATTGATTTTGGTTGTCCGTAGATTTGAACACCATCTAAAAGTAATTGAAAAGGTCCTTCTGAGTCGATTTTTATCTCGTCTGGTTCCGGAATATCAACTTCTGTTTGAAAAGTTACCAAAGCATAAGGACTGTAATATTGCCAAAGCGGTGGAAATACTGCTTCGCGTTCTGTACGTCTTACCTGCATTTTATTGCTCAACCAAACTTCAAAATCGCCTGGGTACCAGATCCATGTCGCTTCTTTTTGTTTTTCCTGCGCCAATACTGTAGAAAAAGATAAAAGAGCAGCAAAAAGAAGTAAAATCTTAAAAATGGAAAATCGATTCTGCATAGAAATATATTTTGGGACTAAGATAAGTGTTATTTTTACATTTCACAACCCGTACTGTCCTGCAAACGTTATAGTACTCACAAATTTAGCTCGCGATCCATAATTAAAATCTTATTTTTTTATCTAATTTATGCTTTTTTGTTTGATTTTTATGGAAAATCTCAAAATCTATAAATGTTATCTGACAGACTTCTCCTTAAAAGAGCAAATTACAAATTGCATTTAGACAAAAAAAAGCTCCAAAAATTTTGGAGCTTTTAAATATTAACTAAATTATTTTATTACTTAGAAGCAGATTAGCTTCTCAACTGCATTAAAATGCCTGGGAATTCATAAAATATTTTGCTTTTTCATCGGGGGTCATTTCCTGAAACAGAACGCTGTCATCAGATTTAACGATATAACTCTTCTCTCCATCTAATCGCTGACTGCCGTTTTCAGTTAGAAAGTTTGGCATCACTGATTTTTCCATTACTTTAGATTTCTTGCCGCTCAGATTGTCGATTTGTTCATTCGAAAAATAGTAAATATTAAATCTAAAATTATGATCAAGATTGCTGTCTGTAAAGTCATCCATAACTCCCATAGTAGTTTGAGGATAAATGGTTTGTCCCAGCTTTACCAATAACATTTTTTCATTAAGTCCGGTGTAAGAAGCATTCGTTCCGTCAGCATGTTCCACTATTACTTCTGTTCTGTAAACAGTAGCTGGTTCATCAGCAATTTTCAGACTCGTTGCAGCAATTTTTTTAATGTCGACAACAACACCCTTTCTCATGCCGTAAATGGTGTCTTTCGTTTTAGAATAATAAATATAGGTTTTCCATAAATTGGGACTCACCCCAAAACGGTTTAATTCGTAAATGGCTACTTTCTTATTTTTCCTGAACGGAAGGCGGTATGTGATCAAATCATCGACTTTTGGCCCTATAACGCCCACTTTATAATTGAATGAATAAGAGCATTGAATTTTTTTGTCCTTATCTAACGGAGTAAGCTTAAACAATGTTCCGGAATTGGAATTTAGATTAAAATTTAGATTTTTATCGAAAAAAGAATTATTATCTACGTTTTCAGCATTTTCTAATTCGACTTCAACAAAATAACTTCCAATTGCCTCTTTTGTATATCTAAATTCTATACTATTATCTAAATTTCTGAATTGGGTGACAAATACTTTTTGGTCTTGCGCAACAGCAGCATTATCAACACTAAATAAGAGAAACATTACGAATACAAACAATATTCTTTTTATCATAATTTACATTTTTATCGTTAAACAATTGTTACCACAAACAATCGGATTCAAATGTATGAAAAAAGAGATAAAACGTAAACTATATTCTACAATTTTTTAATTATTTTCCTACTTTTTATTAATTTCCATTAAATATCAAGTACAAAACAAGGATGGCAACACCTAATAAGCCAAATAAAAGCTTCACCTTTTTACTGGTTTTAGGAATATCAGTTTCATCTGAAAAATTAACTTCCGGATTTTTATCCAATAAGGAAATAACGATCGCAGAGGCCATCAGTACTGCAAAGATGTAAAATGAGATCAATAAAAAGTGAGGCCAAACCGGATATTTGTCAGCAGGGAAAATCCATAAATATAAAACCCCGACAAATAAACTAAATGCAGAACCCCATGAAAGTGTGGCGTTTACCGCTTTTTTTGTAGTGCGTTTCCAGAAGATACTCAGTAAAAACACAACAGATAATGACGGAGCTAAAAACCCTAAAACAGCCTGAAATATATTAAATAAATTTTGCCCTTTTATATTGTCAATTGCAACTGCAATAAGAATGGCTAAAAAACAACCCGCGGCTATTGTAATTCTTCCAATTTTTATCTGGTCTTTAATTGTAGCATTCGGATTGATTTTCTTTACGTAAATATCATTGGTAAAAACAGTGCTTAAAGCGTTAAGAGAAGAACCGATCGTACCTACCAAAACCGCAATCATTACACAGATTACTAAACCGTTCATACCGCTTGGAAAAAGATTGGTAACCATTGTCATATAAGCCAAATCAGAGTTTTTGCCTAATTCTGGATATAACGCATAACACAAAATTCCAGGCAAAATAAACAAAGGCAGCGCCATAACTTTCAGCCAGCCAATAAAATTTACGCCTAATTGTCCCTGCTCTAAATTCTTTGCTCCCAAAACACTCTGCACCATCGATTGATCGGTACAGAAAAAGGCCACTGCAGCAACCGGATATCCTAATAAAATAGCAGGCCACGGATAATGGGCATCGTTTGCAGGCTGTACTAAATTCCAAAAGTTAGAAGGTGTTTTTGCAATTAAAACATCGATTCCACCTAATTTTTGCAAACCCAAATAAGACAAAGTCAATGAAACTACAATGAGCAGAATCATCTGAAAAACATTTACTTTTGCGATCGCTTTTAATCCTCCCGCGAAAGTAAAAATTCCAGAGAAAATCACTAAAACCGTAACGCTCTGCCACATTGGAATTCCCAAAATCTGACGTACTAAAACACCTCCGCTGAATAATCCAAGAGAGAGCCAGCTTACTAATATTTTTACCAAAGCATACCAAGCCAGAATATTCTGTGTACTGTCGCCGTAGCGTTTTCCCATATATTCGGGCATTGTGCTTACTTTACTGGCAATATATCTGGGCGCAAAAACCATCGCCAAAAGCAGTAAAAACACAAAAGCGTACCACTCAAAATTTCCGGCCACAATTCCGGTTGCGTAACCAATACTCGCAAAAGCCAATAATGACGAAGGCCCTACATTGGTTCCCCACATATTAAAACCGATGCTGTACCAGTTTAATGAATTTCCGGCCAAAAAAAGCGTTTCGTTTTTCTTGCTTTGTTTCACGCTTACGACCCAGCCAATGACTAATAAAGCCACCAAATAAACGGCAACAATTACAAAATCAAGCGTTGTTAATTTATCGTAGATGCTGTTCATAATCCGTATTCGTTAAGGATATTGGCAATTTTAACTGGCATTCCTGTCTGCAGAGATTTATCCATAGCTTGTAATAAAGCCACGGTTCCGATTCCTTCTTCCATGTTTGGATACGCTTCAAAATCCTGTTCGATACTGTCTGCAAAATATTCTAAATAATTCTGATATTCTCCGCCGTGATGACTTTGACCTTCAAAACGGAAATAATATTTTATAGTGCTGTCGCCCCAAGTAATCACTTTTTCTTCACCCGTTTTATCTGTAACGGCATAACGCAATTCGTGATAATCGGCCTGGCTTGCTCCTTCTGTTGCTCTTAAAATAGTACTCATACCGCTGTCACGCTGCGCCGGCTGCGTTGGTGACGTATATACACCACTCACTCTCGCAATTCTTCCGTCGGTAGCTTTAAAGATAAAATGCATCGTATCTTCATTCTTTAATCCAGCATTTTTTCCGTTACTGCTGATCATTCCGTAACCCATCACTTCTTCAATATTGGGTAAATACCATCTGATGAAATCTACAGGATGGCTCAAACCTCCGTACAGCCATTTAAACGATTGCAAAAGCGACCATTCTTTCTTTAAAAACCATCTGTGATCGGCGTGGTATTGGGCTTCAATGGTAATTAAATCTCCTATTAATCCTGCTTCATAATCGGCTCTTTGTCTTTTAGCAGGTTCAAAGAAACGAGAACTTTGACCAATGAAAACTTTTTTTCCAGATCTTTTGCTCAATTCTAATAATTCTTTGGCATCAGAAAGATCATCGATAAAAGGCTTCGTACAAATCACGTGTTTTCCATGCTGCAAAGCTTGTTTTACGTGCTGTGCATGCAAATGATCGGGTGTATAAATGGCAATTATATCGATTGAAGTATCGTTTAAAATATCTTCATAATTGGTCGTGTACGAATGAAAATCAAATTCTTTTGCTCTCTGCTTACACAAATCTTCGTTTCTGTCGCATATTTTGACAAGCTCTACTTTTGAACTTTCTATAGCTGCCGACATCGTGCTTCGTCCTTCTCCAAGTCCTAGAATGGCTATTTTTAACATGAGGTTGTGGTTATTTTAGATTGTTGATTTTAGATTATTTCTGAATCTTCTTTTAGGTTAGTTTTATTTTTTCACGCAGAATTAGCAGATCTGGCAGATTTTCTTTCTTCTTGATTCTCCTGTAAATTCTTTATTCTTGTCGCTTTCTTCTATTTTTTCTCCTCTACATTCACTTTATTCAAGAAAATCCAGGTTTCGTCTGGTTTTGCGCCTTCAATTCCGGTTTGGTATTTTTTCATTAAAGCATTCCATTCGTCTACACGCGGGTTATTTTCTCTTGTTTTCGGATTTAGCTTATCCAGATTTTCTCCTTTCGGAATACTGATAACCAAGATTAATTGTCTGTCTTTTTTGAAAACCTGCAATTGCTGAAAATCGGCATTGCAGAAACCTTTGGCTATTTCTGGCCATTTTTCGAATTGTGTCGTATGATAATCTACATATTCTTTTTGCAGTTTTTCATCAGCTGGTAAATTGGCAGTCAAAACAATATTTTCCCAATCTGAGGCCGGTTTAGAATCTTTACATCTTTCGAAGTTTTGGAAATCGTACACCAGATTATCGTAAATTTTTATTTCTAAAGAAGGAAAAGCCAAAGCCAGTTTTCGTTTTGTTCTTTCCGGCTGATTCATTTTTCCGTAAATCACCAAATGATTTTTCCATTGGTACAATTCCTGACCTACAATTCTAAAACCCGTTAACGTCGATTTGATTTTTTCGAGATCAAAATCAGAGCCGATTAATTCAATTGCATACGGTTTTGGCATTTCCTGCAATCCCCATTTTTCATCAATTACAACTTCTTTTTCTAGAGCTGCATAAGGCGCGCGAATTCCGGCTGCCTCTTTAATCTTCGTGCTTACATATGGATCGTTATGTTCCCAGATATTCCCTTTTGGACCATTATGATTTTTTAGAATTTTCTTTTCGGCAATCCAGTTGTTTTTAATCGTAAAACCTTCACTTCCTTCGTCGGTATACAAATACAACCATAAAAAAGGATCGTGCGCATACGGACTGTTGTAAACCTTGTCAATATAATTTTCTTCAATTCGGCTGTTGGGTTGTGCCGAAAGTGTATAAATTCCGGCTACATCATGTAAATGTTTCGCATAATGATGAATTTTATTGGCCAAAATTTTGTTATTCTGCATTACGTTTGGCGTGTGTGTCCAACCCCATCCCATTGCCATTCCAGAATACGATACATCCGAAATTTCGTTGTGTTCAATCGTAATATTTCTAACGAATCCCGCACTGATTCCCAAAGTTCCCCAATCTTCATTGGTTACGTTTGTAATCAAATTATCAGCAATCACTTCATCAGAACACATTTCTCTTTCATCTTTTATAATCAAAGGCAAATGTGCTTCAAAAGCTTCTTCAGAGAAAATCCCAACATTGATAGCACTTCCGCCAATGTCTTTAAATAAATTTCCTTTTACAGTATTGTGATTTGTTCCTTTATTTAAATCTAAACCTGTCGAAGCCAAATGCTCAAAACGACACGATTCAAACTGAATATTATTTGAATAATTAACTTCGACCGCGGCACGGGGTCTTCCTACCCAAGCCTGATTTTCTAAACTCGCCTGATTTGGCGTTCCGGGAACTTTCAATTTATAAGCATCCAGCAAATACATTCCTGACTGTAAAGGCACATGTCCTTGCTCTGACGGACGAAGCCAGTTGCTGTACTGAAACGAAATTCCTTTAAATCTAAAATGACTAACAGGCGAATCAATCGTTCCTTTTACTTCAACCAGATTTTCTAAAACCGGAGCAGTAATTTTTACCGAATTAATATCTTCTCCAGTTCTCGGAATATAATAGATTTTGGCATTTTTTTTATCCAAAAACCATTCTCCAGGCTCGTTTAACAAGGAAATTGCGTTGTTTAAGAAGAAAGCAGAATTTCCGTTATTTTTAGAAATCCACGGAGCAGGCCAAGGATGCTCACTTTGAATGCGGCTTTCAGGCTGTTCAAACGAAAGTCTTGCGCTGTCTTTTTGTACTTCAATATTTTTAATTCGGAGATTGGCAATCGACCACCATTGCACGATGAACATTTCCATTCCCGGCTCAAACTTAACCGATTTATCTTTGAACGGAATCCAGCAGGTTTCTGTTGCGGCATCCCACGACAAAATTCTATCCATTTCCGTTCCTGCGGTATTTTTGGCTCTCACGGCTTTCTTTCCGTTTACCCACAATTGTCTGTAATTAATTATTGAACCTGCTTTTTGAGGTGCATCGGCAACCCAAAAGGTACCTTTTTTGCCATTTAAAACACTGACTTTTTTCCAGTTTTTGATTTCAACACCACCGCTTATAATTGGATTTGCGTTTGCATCGGCTTCAATTGTTGTCGGGCTGTCTGCAGTTCCTGAATCTTCCGGTCTTACAAACAAAGGTTCGTTTAAATAATACGTTCCGTTCATTACAATAATCCGAATACCCTCCTGTATAGAAGGATCTTTTAAGCGACGGAGTTCTCGTGCTTTTCGCATTGCCATTTGAACTGTTGCCAGCGGATTTGATTTTGTTCCGATATTCAAATCATTTCCAGATGGAGATACCCAAATTTCAGCTGCATTTGCTGAAAAAATGGTGTAGACAATTAAAAAAACAATCAGTAATTTGTTGAAGGGAATTAAACGCATTATTTTCTTTTTTTCTTGATTAAAATTATCAGGTACTAAATTTACAGTAATAAAAAATTTACATCCTAAGTTATTTTAACATTTATGGTAGATATTCGGCACAATTTAGCAGCACCCCAAAATAAAAGCATCCTGTACCCTCCTGCATCCATTACGAATTAAAGCTTTTTTCATTTTTAATTATTCTAAAACAAAAAAAATAATGAATTTTAGATTGAAAAAATAACGTTTCAATAAAAGTCTGTTATAATTAAAGTTAAAATCAGGACAAGTTAGACTTTTATAATATTTTTTAATAGATTTGTGTAATCGATTACATTATTGCATTTTCTCTTTATATCACTTATTTTTTCTTTATCAATAAAAATACAGCAATCTAAAAAGAGAATCAGCATTTAAAATGAATTGATTTAAACTATTAACTATAATTTACCCAGAATGAAAACGAACCGAATTCACCTTTTATGCACGGCAATAACTGTTTTTATAAGCTGTTGCACAGCAGACAGTTTTGCACAAAATTCACAGTCATATGATACGTATGCCAATCTTGAATTTAAAATGGAAAAAGTCAAAGAACCTGTAATTCCAAAAAACAGTGTGAATATCAGGGATTTTGGTGCTGTGAACGGTGGTTATGTTTTAAATACTCAGGCTTTCGCCGATGCAATTGCCGCTGTTTCTAAAAAGGGAGGCGGAAAAGTAATTATTCCTCCTGGAATCTGGCTTACAGGTCCGATTATCCTGAAAAGTAATCTGGAACTTCATGCTGAAACAGGCGCGCTGATTAAGTTTTCGACCGACAAAAGTTTATATCCAATAATTGAAACCAGTTTTGAAGGATTAAATACATGGCGATGCATCTCTCCTATTTATGGCAAAAATTTAGAAAACGTTGCCTTTACTGGAAATGGTGTATGGGATGGTTCCGGAGAAGTTTGGAGACAAGTTAAAAAGAGCAAATTAACAGAAAGCCAATGGAAAAAAGTGATTGCTCAAGGCGGTGTTTTAAATGCTGACAAAACGAGCTGGTATCCGTCAGAAATTTTCATGAATGCTTCTAAAGGTGCAGATCAAAATGTACGTTTGGATTTGAAAACTAAGGAGGATTTTGAAAAAATTCATGACTTTTTACGTCCGGTAATGGTCAGCATTCAAAACAGTAAAAGAGTTTTATTTGACGGTCCTGTTTTTCAAAATTCACCAGCGTGGAATATTCATCCTTTGATGGTGGAAGATTTAATTGTTCGTAATGTAACAGTTCGTAATCCCTGGTATTCTCAAAACGGTGACGGTCTTGATGTTGAATCCTGCAAAAATGTAATCGTAGAAAATTCAAGTTTTGATGTTGGTGACGATGCTATTTGTATTAAATCAGGAAAAGATAAGGACGGACGCGAAAGAGGCGTTGCCTGCGAGAATATTATCGTAAAAAACAATATCGTTTATCACGGACATGGCGGTGTAACGGTGGGAAGTGAAATGTCTGGCGGGGTAAAAAACCTGCACGTTTCTAATTGTACTTTTATGGGAACTGATGTTGGTTTACGTTTTAAAAGTAACCGCGGACGTGGCGGCGTAGTAGAAAATATCTTTATTTCAGATATTTACATGACTGATATTCCATCTCAGGCAATTTCTTTTAATTTATATTATGGAGGAAAATCAATTGAAGAAACTTTGGCTGAAGGCGGCAACACTATTAGCTCAAAAGCAATGCCTGTCAATGAAGAAACACCTCAATTTAAAAATATTTCGATTAAAAATGTAACGATAAAAGGCGCTCAGCAGGCAGTGTTTCTACAAGGTTTGCCTGAAATGAATTTAGAAAATATCGAAATATCTAATTTGACTGTAAAAGCAGTAAAAGGATTTTCTATCATTGATGCTAAGGGAATCAAAATCAACAATGCCAAATTAGATATCGAAGACACTACGATTTTTGACATTAACAATGTGAAAAATTTAGCTTTAACAAATGTGGAATTTAATTCAACTTCTTCTAAGGCCGTAACTATCAATGGTGCAGGAAATAGCAATATTGAATTGGTTTCTTCTAAAAAAGTAGATTTCTCAAAAAACACTACACTGGGAAAAGAGGTTAAAAAAGGAGCTGTAAAATTCTAATGTTATGTTTAAAACGAATGCTATAAACAGTTTAAAATTACTTTTATCTGCTTTTTGTTCGCTTTCATTTTTATATTCGAATGCGCAGTCAAAAAGTGAGATAAGTACAAAGCCGTTTACAGACGGCACTAATCATTGGTATTTTATCAAAGACCCCGGCAATATTGTAAATCCGGTGCCAAATCAGCCTAAATATGCTGAAACAGATTATGCCAAAATCGCCGATAATATCCTGTATTTCCAGCGTGACAACGGCGGATGGCCAAAGAATTATGACATGAAGGCCATTCTGACGCCACAGCAGATTGATAGTGTCGTGAAAACAAAATATATTGAACATACTACTTTTGATAATGAAACGACTTATACTCATATTCATTATCTGGCACAGGTGTATACGCTTACAAAAGATACGAGATATAAAGACGGCTGTTTAAGAGGTATTAATTTCATTATAAAAGCACAATATCCAAACGGAGGATGGCCACAATATTATCCGCTCGAAAAAGGGTACAGCCGTCATATTACTTTTAATGACGGAGCGTATATGGGAATTATGAATCTCTTACAAAAGATCGTAAATAATGATCCGGATTATGCCTTTATTGATGCTAAAACCAAAAAAAAGGTAACCGCTTGTTACCAAAGAGGACTGGAATGTATTTTGAAAATGCAGATTAAAGAAAACGGCAAATTAACCGCCTGGTGCCAGCAGCACGACGAAATAACACTTGAACCTGCCTGGGCTCGTAAATTTGAACCGCCAAGTATATGCAATGCAGAAAGTGTTGATGTGGTTTTATTTTTAATGGACATTGATAATCCGAATGAAAAGATTATTGATGCTGTGCAAAGTGCTGTAAAATGGTTTCAGGACTCTAAAATATACAATACCCGAATTGAAAGTTTTGAAGCTCCTGAAATGGAATCCAAATACAAGAAAATCAAAAATGACGTAAGAGTGGTACACGATACAACTGCTTCGCCTATCTGGACTCGCTATTACGAACTAAAAACACACAGACCTTTGTTCTCTGACCGTGACAGTGAATTTTTATATTCATTAGCAGCAGTAAGCCGTGAAAGAAGAACGGGTTATGCCTGGTACACGGATAAACCTGAAAAAGCATTGAAAAAATATCCGGAATGGCAGAAGAAATGGGCAGCTGGGAATGATGTTTTGAAACAGTAAAAAATAACTTTTTTTCATTTCGACCGAAGGGAGCAATTGCGGTAGAAATTCCGCAATCTGTATCGTCAATCTTTGTAGAGTTGCTTGTGTGATTTCTCCCTTCGGTCGAAATGACAAACTGTAACAAAAAATTTAATTTTTAATTTTCAAATATAGCCCGTGGTTAAAACCACGGGCTATATTTTTTTCATGCCGAACTAAGGGAGAAATTGCATTAGAAATTCCGCAATGTGTATTGTTAATCTTTGTAGAGTTGCTTGTGTGATTTCTCCCTTCGGTCGAAATGACAAACTGTAACAAAAAATTTATTTTTTAATTTTCGAACATAGCCCGTGGTTGAAACCACGGGCTATGTTTAATGTATTCCGTAGGAACACCTGTTTTTACGTGGAAAAACACGTCTGTATGTTAATCAAACGTTCCCACGCTAACGTAACTCCGCAATTCAAACTTAATGCGACCAAGTAGTATTGCTAAAGAATGTTTTTTTTTTAATCATTTTAATCCTTTATTCTGTGGCAAAAAATTACTGCTTCAAATTATAAAACGAATTCGCATTTTCAAACCAAATCTTATTCTGATCTTCAATAGAAAACTTTGAAATATAATCTTCTAAGGTTTTAACCACTTCATGATAATCTGAAGCTACATTTAGAACCGGCCAATCCGATCCGTATAGTATTTTATCAATCGAAAAGTTTTCGAAAATAACATCCAGATACGGTTTTAAATCTTCTGCTTTCCAGTTTTTCCAATCGGCTTCTGTGACCATTCCGGAGATTTTACACCAGACGTTATCGTATTTTGCAATTTCCTCAATTCCCTTTTTCCAGGAATTAATACTCCCTGATTTAATGTCTGGTTTCGCGATATGATCAACCACAAATTTTTGATCTGGAAAATCGGAAACTAAACTTATTGCAGCAGATAACTGACGTTCGAAAATTAATATATCGTAGGTATAATCAAATGCACTTAAAGCTTTAATTCCTCTTCTAAATGCTTCACCGTACATAAAATCATCGGCTTCGCCCTGAACCACATGCCTGAAACCTTTTAGCTTTTTGTGAGCCGTAAAATGTTGTAAACGATCTGAGATATTTTCATCTCTTAGATCAACCCAGCCTACAACTCCTTTTATAAAATCGTTGTTAGCGGCGAGCTCTAATAAAAAATGAGTCTCTTCTTCAGACTGGCTTGCCTGAACTGCAACACAGCCCGAAAATTGATTTTCATTCAAAATTGGCAAAAGATCTTCCGGCAGAAAATCTCTTTGAATATTAGACATTGTTTCATCAATCCAGCTGTCTCGAACGGGATCAAATTTCCAAAAATGCTGATGTGAATCGATTCTTTTATTCATAATCTATTACTTAACATCGCTGATTAAAGCACGGTCTAAATGCACGTAACCACCATCAACAAAAACAAATTGTCCTGTAGTATGCGACGAACGATCAGAAATAATGAAAAGTGCTGTATCGGCAATTTCTTCTGTTTTCGTCATGCGGCTTTCTAACGGAATACTTTTATTGATTTTATTAAGAACCGATTCGCCGTCTGGCAATGTTTTAATCCAGTCTTCGTATGCTGGAGTATAACTTTCTGCAATGATAATCGCGTTCGAACGAATTCCAAACTGAATCAAATCGACCGCCCATTCTCTGGTTAATCCTAAAACACCGCCTTTCGCAGCAGCGTAACCAGAAGTACCACCCTGCCCTGTTAAAGCCACTTTTGAACCGATATTCAAAATGTTTCCTTTTGATTCTTTTAAGTACGGAAGCGCATATTTTGCCATCAAAAAATAACTCACGACGTTTAATTTCAAAGAATTCATGAAATCTTCATAACTTGAGTCTAAACCTGCTCCGTCGTTTACACCAACGTTATTAATAACAGCGTCAATTCTGCCATATTTTGCGGCGATTTGTATCACTGCGTTTTCAATTTCAACAGGATCTGTAACGTCAGTCTGAACGAATAAAGAATCAATGCCTCTCTCTTGAAGCTTTTCCGCGTAAGCGAAACCTCTTGCGTTTCTGTCGACCAAAACCGGTATTGCGCCTTCAGCTGCCAGTCTGTTAATGATCGTTTCTCCAATACTGCCCTCTTTTCCGGCAGAACCGGAAACGACAACAATTTTATTTTTTAAATTTAAATCCATTTTTGTGGGTATTTTGGTTATCGAGTAAACCTAACAGGTCTCAAAAACCTGTTAGGTTTCTTCTTACTCTATTTCAATTAACGCCTTGATTACATTATTTTTAGGATCAATCAGATTTTTAAAATCCGTAATCATTTCAGAGAAACTCGTTCTGTGCGTGATGTACTTTTTAGGATCGATTTTTCCTTCTTTCAAACATTTCATTACATATTCAAAATCCTCGATCGTCGCATTTCTGCTGCTCATTAAAGTCGATTCTCTTTTGTGAAAATCAGGATGACTAAAACTCAATTCTCCTTTTTGAAGCCCGACCAAAACAAATCTGCCGCCATGCGAAATATAATTAAAAGCGCTGTTCATCACCTTTTGATTTCCAGTTGCATCAATCACCACATTTGCCATATCGCCATTAGTAAGTTCAGCTAATCTTTGTGCGACATCTTCGTTTAGAGGATTTATTGTTCATCGGCATTCAATTCGGTTTTACAGAAATTCAATCTGTAATCGTTGATATCCATTACAATAACTTTAGCTCCCGCAATTTTAGCAAACTGAATTAATCCAATTCCAATTGGCCCTGCACCCATTACTAAAACAGTGTCATTTGGTCCAACAGCGGCTCTTCTTACACCATGCGCAGCAATTGCAAGCGGTTCAACCAAAGCTAATTCATCATAATCCAACCCTTGCCCGTGCAGTAAATACTGCTCCGGAATGGTCACATATTCCGCCATTCCGCCGTCAATATGAACGCCAAAAACTTTTATATTGACACAGCAGTTGGTTAATCCGTTTCTGCACGCCACACATTTTCCGCAATTAAAATACGGAATAAAAGTTACTTTATCGCCCGCTTCAAAGCCTTTTGCATTTCCTTTGATATATTCTGCTGCCAATTCGTGACCCAGAATTCTGGGATATTCGAAATACGGCTGTGTTCCGCCAAAAGCGTGAATATCAGTACCGCAGATTCCTATTCTTTTTATTTTTAGTAAAACTTCACCGTCTTTTGGTTCCGGAATTTCTTTTTCTTTTAATATAAATTCCTGTGGTTTTTCACATACTATAAATTTCATCGTCTCGCTTTCTTTGTTAAATTACTTTTTATACGCTACAGCATGCTGCGTGCTTGATCCTAAACCGTCCATTCCTAACGACACTACATCGCCCGGTTTAAGGTAAATTGGGTCTGGTTTTATTCCCAAACCAACTCCCGGAGGCGTTCCTGTGCTGATAATATCGCCCGGCAGCAAAGTCATAAACTGACTTAAATAATGCACTAAAAATGGAATTTTGAAAACCAAATTTGAGGTGTTGCTATTCTGAAAAGTTGTACCGTTTACGGTCAGCCACATCGGAATATTGTTTACGTCTGCAATTTCATCCTGCGTGGCCAAAAATGGTCCAAGCGGTGCAAAAGTATCGCTTCCTTTCCCTTTTGCCCATTGGCCGCCACGTTCGATTTGAAACGCTCTTTCACTGTAATCATTCAGCAAAGCATATCCCGCAACATAATCCAAAGCATCAGCTTCTTCTACATAACTTGCTTTTTTGCCTACCACAAATGCCAATTCAATTTCCCAATCCGTCTTTTCGCTGTTTTTCGGAATCACCAAATCATCATTTGGGCCGCACAAAGCAGTTGTCGATTTAAAAAAGATAATCGGTTCTGTTGGTATTGGTGCACCGGTTTCTTTACAATGATCTACATAATTTAAACCAATGCATATTATTTTTGAAGGTCTCGCCACCGGAGATCCTAAACGCACATTGAAATCTACTTCTGGTAAAACCGGATTACTTTCCAGCGCTTTTTTTAATTTTTCCAGACCGTTTTCTTCAAAAAAACTTTCGTTAAAGTCTGAAACGATTGAGGAAACATCATATCTTTTTTCACCTATTAAAACTCCCGGCTTTTCTTGACCGGCTGCTCCAAAACGTATTAATTTCATTTTTTTTTATTTTTAATAGTTATTTTTTTTAAGGGACTGAGGTACTAAGGGACTAGGTTCTAAGGTCTTTTGTAGACTAATTCCCTCGTTTTTCTACATTCTGTATATCTTTACTCTTCTGTATTCTTTACTCTTTACTCTTACTCTTACTCTTACTCTTTACTCTTTACTCTTTACTCCCTATTCTTTATCAATACTCTCTAATAAATTAATAAATGTAAAAAATACAATTACAAAAGTAAATTTAAATATTATACTTTGAGATATATTTTTATCTGATTCTTTTAAAATGCTCAAAGTTTAAAATTTTATAACATTTTTTATACCCTTTGTAAAGAAAATAACATCAATATCCGTTTTATGCAAAAAAGGCTTGGTATTACTATTACGATTTCTTGCGCATTACAATCTTATTCCTATTTTTGTAATTGTATATTTTACATTTATTAATTCTCTATATAAAATCATCCATTTTAATTCTATAAAAATGACAATATTAAAAGGCATAACCTGGAATCATACCAGGGGTTTACTGCCAATGGTGGCGACTGCCCAGCGTTTTACCGAGTTACATCCAGAGATTGAAATAACCTGGGAAAAAAGAAGTTTACAAGAATTTGCCGATGCTTCTATTGAAGATTTAGCCAAAAGATTTGATTTATTGGTGATTGACCATCCGTGGACAGGTTTTGGCGCGCACACAAATGCTATTTTACCGCTTTCTGACCATCTTTCTCAGGAATATATTAAAGATCAGGAAATAAATACCGTGGGACGTTCTTACGGAAGTTACGTTTTTAGTAACAAATTATGGGCATTACCTATAGATGCTGCCACTCCGGTTGCTGCTGCGCGATTGGATATTCTGGAAAAAAATGGATTAAAAGTACCTGAAACGTATGAAGATTTATTGGCTTTAGCCGAAAAAGGATTGGTGGCCTTTGCCGGAATTCCGGTAGATGTTTTAATGAGTTTTTATATGTTTTGCTGCAGTTTGGGCGAAGCTCCGTTTCAATCGCAGGACACCGTAATTTCGTCGGTAACAGGAAAAAAAGCATTGCAAATGTTTCGGGAACTGGCACAATTGATAAATCCGGCAAACTTTAAAAGAAACCCCATTCAGGTTTATGAAGCAATGGTCAACTCTGATGAAATTGCCTACTGCCCTTTCGCTTACGGGTATTCAAATTATTCAAGAACAGGATACAGCAAAAAATTATTGCATTTTTATGATTTGGTACGTTTGAATAATGAGCCGATGATCAGCTCCTTAGGCGGCACAGGATTAGCAGTTTCCTCTTTCAGTAAACATATTCCGGAAGCCATTCAATATGCTGAATTTACAGGATCTTCGCAAGTACAGCAGAATATTTTTGCTGATAACGGCGGACAGCCCGGCCATTTGCAGGCTTGGAAAAGTGACCGAATCAATGCATTAACTCACGATTATTTTAAAAATACGCTGCCTGCTTTAGAGCGCGCATTTTTACGTCCGAGGTATTCAGGACACATGTATTTTCAGGATCATGCGGGCGATGTGGTTCGTGATTATTTGATGAACGGCGGCAATGAAGATTTGGTTTTAGAAGTAATGAATTCACTTTATGTGAAATCTTTAAACGTAACAACAGCATGAAACCACTTGAAGGATTAGTTGTATTAGAGTTCTGCCAGTTTTTGGCGGGTCCGTCAGCCGGATTAAAATTGGCCGATTTAGGGGCACGTGTCATTAAAATTGAGCGTCCGGTAAAAGGCGAAGCCTGCAGGCAATTGAGTATAAAAGATCTTTTTGTCGATGAAAGCAGTCTGCTCTTTCATACCATCAACAGAAATAAGGAATCATTTGCAGCCGATCTTAAAAATCCTGATGATTTAGTTTTGATAAAAAAATTAATCGCTAAGGCGGATATTATGACGCATAATTTCAGACCGGGCGTGATGGAAAAAATAGGATTAGACTTCAATGAAGCTCTAACTATTAATCCGAAAATAATATACGGAACGATTACCGGTTACGGAACAATTGGACCTTGGGCAAAAAAACCCGGACAGGACTTGCTTTTGCAGTCGCTCTCAGGATTAAGCTGGCTGAGCGGCAGAAAAAGTCAGGAACCGGTTCCATTTGGTTTGGCCGTGGCCGATTTAATGTGCGGGAATCATTTCGTTCAGGGAATTTTAGCCGCATTATTAAAAAGAGCTAAAACCGGAAAAGGGGTTTTGGTCGAAGTTAGTTTATTGGAATCTGTTCTGGATGTTCAGTTTGAAGCCATTACTTCGTTCTTAAACGATGGCGGGCAATTGCCGGAAAGAGGTGATGTAAAAGGAAGCGCCCACGCTTTTTTAAGTGCTCCGTACGGCGTTTACCAAACTCAGGACGGTTATATTTCGCTGGCAATGGGAGACTTACTTTTTATTGGAAATGTTTTAGAAGTAGACTTAAGCCAATATTCAGACAAACATCAATGGTTTGCTTCCCGAGATGAAATCAGGGAATTATTGAGCGAAAAACTGAAAACCCAAACGACCGATCACTGGCTCTATTTCCTTCAAAAAGAAGGCATCTGGTCCGGAAAAGTACTGAATTATGAAGAATTAGGCAGTCAGCCTTTTGTAAACGAATTGCAGTTAAAACAGACTGTACAAAACGCTGCAGGAGAAAAATTGGTGACTACCAGAAGTCCGATTCAGTTAGACGGTGCCGTTTTATTGAGTACAAAAGCAGCTCCAAAAGTAGGAGAAGACAATTTAAAAATACACGAACAATTTTTAAGCGAATGAAACCATTAGAAGATTATTTAATAATAGATTTCAGCCAGTTTCTTTCGGGCCCGTCAGCTAGTTTACGATTGGCCGATTTAGGCGCGCGCGTTATAAAAATTGAGAAACCGGGAACTGGAGATATCTGCAGAACCTTATATACATCTGATTTGATTATGAACGGCGAATCGTCTGTTTTTCATACCATCAACAGAAATAAAGAATCGTTTGCCATCGACTTTAAACAGCCGGAGGAACTCGAAAAATTAAAAAAATTATTGGCTAAAGCCGATGTGGTTATGCACAATTTCAGACCGGGAGTTATGGAGCGCATTGGTTTAAGTTATGATGCCGTGAAAGCAATAAATCCAAATGTAGTGTACGCTTCGATTTCAGGTTTCGGGCATCATCCGGATTTAAAAGATTTACCGGGACAGGATTTGTTATTGCAATCTTTAACGGCTTTGACATGGCTGAGCGGCAATCAGGAAGATGGACCTGTACCAATGGGTTTATCAATTGTTGATATGCTGGCCGGCGCACATTTGGCACAGGGAATTTTAGCCGCATTGTACCGCAAAGCCACTCATAATGTTGGTGCGAATGTTCAGGTAAGCATGCTGGAATCTGCTTTTGATTTTCAGTTTGAAACAATCACTACTTTCTTTAATGATGGCGGCGAATTGCCGGTTCGGACAAAAACCAATAATGCGCATGCCTACTTAGGTGCGCCATACGGAATTTACAAAACTAAAAATGGTTTTCTGGCTTTGGCCATGGGATCTATTCCTGTTTTGGCTTCGCTTTTAAAATGTGACGCTCTTTTACAGTTCCCAGAAAATAAATTCACTTTAAGAGACGAAATCAAGAATATTTTAGCCACGCATCTACAAACTCAGGATACCGATTTTTGGCTTCAGATTTTAGAACCTGCCGATATCTGGTGCGCCGGAGTATTAAACTATCAACAGCTTTTTGCCGAAGATGGATTTAAGGTTTTAGAATTTACGCAGCAAGTCGAAATGCTCGATGGTTATTCGTATAAAACCACCAGATGCCCGATAAAAATTGACGGAGCATATTTTACATCAACAAAAGGATCTCCAAAACTAGGACAGGACAACGAGAAAATCATTAAAGAATTTATAACTGCCTAATGGAAAAGTTAAGAATCGCCGTTAGAAAATTCGATCCATTCGAAAGCACGCTGCAAAAGCTGTGGGATTTATTCTGCCTTAAAAATAATATTCAGATCGAAGCAGAAATGATACCGCTTGAATTGCACGACCTTTATGAGGAAACCATTGCAAGCGAAGGTTTGAAAAATGGAAAATGGGATATTGCACACTTAAATACCGACTGGATTTTTGACGCTGCAAACGAAAAAGCGGTTCTGGATTTAAATTCATTAATTAGTCAAAATACGCCGCAGGATTATCCGCAAGGCTGGCATCAATCGCTGCTTCATTTGCAGCAGATCAATAATGGCACTTACGGACTTCCTTTTCACGACGGCCCGGAATGTCTGATTTTCAGAAAGGATTTATTTGAAAATGCTATTGAAAAACAAAACTTTAAAAAGCAATTTGGTTACGAGTTAAATCCGCCTAAAACGTGGGAAGAATTTACTGAAATAGCCACATTTTTTAATCGTACAGCAGAAAATCTTTACGGTTGTATTTTTGCCAATTTTCCTGACGGACACAATATGGTTTTTGATTTCTGCCTGCAATTATGGACACGAGGCGGATCACTTATAGATGCTCAAAACCAAATTAATATCAATACAGAAGCTGCAATTAAAGCTTTGGATTTTTACAGAAATATCGTCAACAATGCAAATGCTGTTCATCCGAAATCGAAAGAATTTGGTTCTGTACAAGCAGGAATGGCTTTCGCCGAAGGAGAAGCTGCTATGGCGATCAACTGGTTCGGGTTTGCCTCGATGTGTGAAGTGATCGAAGAATCGAAAGTAAAAGGTAAAGTAGATATTGCCGAACTGCCACACGATAAAAACCACAAAACGGCTTCTTTGAATGTGTACTGGCTGTATACGATTGGAACCGGAAGTAAACATCAAAAACTGGCTTACGATTTTCTGAGATTTGCCACAACGCCGGAAAGCGATAAATTATTGACTACCGAAGGCGGCATTGGCTGCAGAAAATCGACGTGGAAAGATGCCGAAATAAATAAAATCATTCCGTATTATCATAAACTCGAAATGCTGCATGAAAATGCTTTGACCTTACCCCAAACACCAATTTGGCCAAAAGTTGCAGAATTGATTGATAAAATGGTACTGAAAGCTATTGAAACTGCTATTTCATCTGAAATACTTTTAAAGGAAACACAAAATGAAATTGAAAAAATAACGAACTGACAACTTTGTCAAAGTTTAAAACTTTGATAAAGTTCGAACTTAAAATATCAAACAAAATGAATATTCCATATAAACCCTTATTACCGGAAACAGAACAGCCGATAATTATTATCGGCGCAAGCGGTATTGTAAAAGATGCACACTTGCCTGCTTATGAAATGGCTGGTTTTACGGTTTTTGGCATTACCAACAGAACAATTTCAAAAGCGCATGATTTGGCTAAACAATTCAAAATTGCACATGTTTTTGAAAATGTTGCCGATGCAGTAAAAAATGCGCCTTCAAATGCGGTTTACGACATTACGGTTTTACCTGATCAATACATCGAAATTTTAGAGCAACTGCCTGACGGTGCCGCTGTTTTGATTCAGAAACCAATGGGAAATGATTTAGCGCAGGCCAGAGAAATTACTGCCGTTTGCGAACGAAAAAAATTAGTGGCCGCAATCAATTTTCAACTGCGTTTTGCTTCTTTTGTCAGCGCTGCAAGATATATGATTAACGAAGGAATTATTGGTGACTTATATGATTTCGAATTTAAAGTAACCGTAAATACGCCTTGGGAATTGTTTCCGTTAATTAAAGAACATCCAAGATTAGAAATTCTTTTTCACAGCGTGCATTATATCGATTGTATTCGATCATTTTTGGGAAATCCAAAAAGCGTAATGGCAAAAACTGCAAAACATCCTTTAAAGAAATTATCTTCGTCCCGATCTACGATTATTCTAGATTATGGCGAGGAAATGCACGTGGTAATCAACACCAATCACGATCATCATTTTGGTCCGAAACACGAAGAGAGTTATATTAAATGGGAAGGAACAAAAGGCGCGATTAAAGCCAAAATGGGATTATTGATGAATTATCCTGACGGACTTCCTGACGTTTTTGAATACGCAGTTGCAAACGAAGACGGCAAGTACGAATGGAAAAAAATTGAATTAGAAGGTTCCTGGTTTCCCGAAGCTTTCATTGGAACAATGTCTAATTTAATGCGTTTTAAAGAAGGTTCAGATTCAAAATTACTGGCCAGCGTTCAGGATGTTTTAGATACGATGAAAGTCGTTGAAGCCTGCTATACCAGCAACACAAACGGAGGAATTACAATTTAAGTCCAAAGTCGAAAGTCCAAAGTCTAAAGTAACCTGCAATAATGGTGCATTTTAGACTTTAGACTTTAGACTTTAGACTTTTAACTTTAGACTTTTAACTTTGGACTTTTAACTTTGGACTTTTAACTTTAGACTTTTAACTTTCAAATTTCGACTTCGGACTTTAGACTTTCGACTTTATGACTTTCGACTTTATGACTTCATGACTTTACAACTTTCAAAAACAAAAATATATGTATTTCAAATCAACATTCTTTGAAGATTATCAACTTAATGATAAAAGAGTTACTTTAGGCAGAACAATAACCGAAACTGATTTTGTGGTTCATGCGGGACATACAGGAGATTTTTTTCCGCATCACATGGATGAAGAATGGTGCAAAACGCAGCCTTTCGGACAACGAATTGCGCACGGAACAATGGTTTTCAGCATCGGCATCGGCCTGACCGCATCAGAAATAAATCCGGAAGCTTTCTCAAAAGGATACGATCGTATGCGATTTGTGAAACCGGTTCATATTGGCGATACGATTCATTCTGAAATTACTATTTCTGAAAAGGGAGAAGCCAAAAAACCCGATATGGGAACTGTAACGGAACACGTAGAAATTATTAACCAGAGAGGCGAAGTAGTATTGGTGTGCGATCACCTGCTTCTTGTGAAGAAAAGGTCCTAAGACACTAAGATGCTAAGGTTCTAAGGTTCTAAGGTTTAAAAACTTTGTGTTTTAACAGCTTTGCGGCAAAAAACTTAGAACCTTAGCAACTCAAAAAAATAACCTTTAAAAAAAAACTATCTAAAAAATGCAAGTAACAAACCAAACTGGCGATCTAACTGAAGTGCCATCAGAAAACGGAAAAGGACCAAATTACCTTTTGCCTTTTATCTTAATTACCAGCTTATTTTTCCTTTGGGGAATGGCACACGGTCTGGACGGAATTTTAATTCCACATTTAAAAAAGGCCTGTCAGCTTAACAACAGACAATCGACATTAATTGACACTTCCATCTTTTTTGCTTATTTTATAATGGCTATTCCAGCCGGAATTATCATCAAGAAAATAGGGTATAAAAACAGTATCATTACCGGATTATTAGTTTTTGCCGTAGGAGCTTTTCTATTTGTACCAGCAGCAAACAGTAGAACTTACGAACTTTTTTTACTTGCTTTATTTATTATTGGCTGCGGGTTAACAATTCTTGAAACAAGTGCTAATCCTTATGCTGCTATATTGGGACCTGCTGAGTCATCGTCTACCCGATTGAATTTGGCTGCTTCTTTTAACGGATTAGCAGTAACTTTGGCTCCTTTGTTAGGAGGTGTTTTTATTCTTTCAGGAGTTAATCACACACCGGAACAAATGGCAGCTATGTCTGAAACAGCAAAAGCGGCCTATTTATTGGAAGAAGCGGGTGCTGTAAAATTACCTTACATTATTTTAGGAAGCATCTTGGTTTTAGTAGCTATTCTATTTTATTTCATGCATTTACCTTCTATGAAATCGCAGCAGGCAGAAAATGAAGTAAAGCCTGGATTTTTTTCTGTTTTAAAATTTTCGCACTTAAGCTGGGCAGTTGTCGCTCAATTTTTTTACGTTGGAGCACAAGTTTGTGTCACTAGTTTTTTTGTTCGAATAGCGCAGAAAGAAGCTGGTTTAGATGAAAAAACAGCCGCTTATTATCTTGGTATTTATGGTTTCCTTTTTATGATGGGACGCTTTAGCGGTACATTCTTTTTAAAATTTGTTAAAGATTATATTTTGCTTTCTATCTATTGTGTAATAAGTGTTTTTCTTTGTTTAGTAGCCATTTACGGATCAGGGATTTATATAATTTATGCACTTGGAGGGATCGGTTTTTTTATGTCAATTATGTTTCCAACAATTTTTTCTTTGGGATTAAATGGATTAAAATCAAATACTGAAACAGGTTCTTCATGGCTGGTAATGTCCATTGTTGGAGGTGCAATACTTCCATACGGAATGGGAACTTTAATCGATATGAAACACGATGATATTCAGGCTGGATATATTATTCCGCTATTCTGTTTTGTAATTATTCTTTCGTTTGGACTTTACGGTCATAAAGTAAAAACAGTTACGCAATAAATTTTTACCTTTTGTTATATAAAAAAACGCCTCATTACTGAGGCGTTTTTCATGGGTCATGTTTAAATTAATGGCGATCACCATGTGAATGGTCTTTGTTGGAATTTCCCTTAGAATTTCCTTTTGAATTATTGTTTTTAGAATTCCCTTTTTGAGGCTTTTGTTTGTTGTCAGCTTTATGCTGTTTTTCTGGTTTTGGACCTCGGTTTTTTTGAGGTTTTCCATGATATCCTTTCGGATAATTTGCTCTGTGTTTTGTATGATAGGTATACGGAGCATCTCCTCTGTAATCGTCCAGGACTACTTTATAACCTCCGTACAAATCATATTGTCTGTATTGTGCAGGAAGTCTGTTTACTCTTGCCCATCTGCCATTATTATCATAAATATACTGGCTTTGATTTACATCATAATAAACATCGATATCTGGTAAATAATAATATCTGCTGTCATCATATCCTTCCGGTCCCCAGCTTGGAGGTGTTCCAACATTTATGTTAACTGAAACTTGTGCCTGAGCAAAAAATACGCTCATAAATAACATCGAGGCAAATACTAACTTTTTCATCTTATTTGTTTTTTAATTAATTTCATATGAAGTTAATCTAAAGTAGTGCCAATATTTTGACTATTTCTCATTCTTTATACAGAATCACCTTCCCAATCGACGAACAGTGCTTTTTGAACGATATATATTTGAAATAAAAAACGTCTCAAAAAATTTGAGACGTTTTAGTTTTAACAATTTTAATTAACATATGATCCTCATTTCATGATTCTGATCATAACTCTACTTCCATCCACCGCCAAGAGCGCGGTACAAATCGATTACGGCCTGCAATTTTTGCAGATTATCGTTAATCCCGTTTAACTGCGCGGCCAAAAGATTTTGCTGGGAGGTTAATACATCTGTATAATTGGTAGCAGAACTGTATTGTAAAAGCTGCTGCGTAAAATCGACTGCTTTTTCCAGCGCTGCAATTTGTTTTTCTCTTGAATCTTGTTTTTCAACTGCCATTTGGTACGAATACAAGGCATTTGAAACTTCCTGACCCGCCGTTAAAAGGCTTGATTGGAAATTATTATATGCCTGCAATTGCTGCGATTGGGCGGTTGTTAATCTTGTTTTATTAATTCCCTGATTAAAAATAGGTTGTGTCAATCCTCCTATTATCGAATAAAAAATAGAGTTGCTAAAAAAGTCTTTAATCTCTAAATTCGAAAATCCGCCGCTTGCGGTCAAGGTCAGACTTGGATAAAAATAGGTTTTCGCCATATTGGTCGTTTCAAAAGCAACTCTGAAATTAAATTCCGCCTGACGGACATCAGGTCTATTTTGAAGCAGTTGAGACGGCAGGCCTATCGCCAGATTCTCAGGAATTATCTGCGTTCCTAATACACCTCTCTCAATTGGTCCGGGAGCTTGTCCTAACAAGATATTCAAAGTGTTTTCGGTTTCGCGAATGCTTTGTTTTAAGTCCGGAATCAAAACCTCAGCAGCGTGCTGATTTGCCTCACTCTGAACCACAGCCGCACCCGTAACGATCGCTCCTTCTTTTAAATCTTTTATGGTTTGTACATTTTTGATACGGCTTTCTAAAGTTTCCTGCGTAATGGCCAATTGTTTGTCATAAGCCAGCAGCAGAAAATAATTGTTGGCAATATCAGCAATCAATTGTGTCTGAACTGCTTGTTTGGCGGCATCTGTAGCCAGATAAGAAGCCAGCGCTGCTCTTTTTGAACTGCTTAGTTTTCCCCAAATATCAGCTTCCCAGGAAGTACTTAAACCTAACTTATAAGTTGTAGTTAAAGTGTTGATATTGATTCCCGCCGGAAAGTTTAATCCTGCTTCTGATTGTTTGTTTCTGGTAACATTCGCATCAAGATTTAAAGTTGGATAATATGCTAATTTGCTCTGACGCAGAGAAGCACGGGCCTGTACAATGTTTTCAATAGCATTTTTAAGATTAAGATTCTGATCTAATCCTCGTTGAATCAATACGTTTAGTTTTTCATCTTTAAAAACACTCTGCCACGGCATGCTGGCAATGGTAGTCGAATCGGCAGCAGCCTGATCACGATACAATTTATCAGTAGCAATTGTGGTGGGGCGCTCGTATTTTTTGGTAATGGAGCACGCACTTAAAAGCACGGCTGCCATTACCATTAGAATATATTTGTTTGAACTGTGAGTCATCTCTCTTTTAATTAAATTACTACTCTTTATGAGCTTCTATTAGTTTTACTTCCTCATCATCATCGCCTTCGTCATCGTAATTTTCTTTGGCCGGACCACTGATTCTTTCCTGTAAAGTCTGAAAAACAATAAACAATACCGGAATAACAAATACTCCTAAAATGGTTCCGATTAACATACCTCCAACAGCTCCGGTTCCGATTGATTTGTTTCCTACAGCTCCCGCTCCGGAAGCAAACATTAGCGGCACAAGTCCTAAAATAAAGGCGAAAGAAGTCATTAAAATTGGACGTAAACGCGCCACGGCTCCTTCAATTGCAGCCTGAACGATTGGCAGTCCTTTTCGCCTTCTGTCGAGAGCAAATTCGACAATCAAAATACCGTTCTTCGCCAGAAGTCCAATCAGCATGATTAAGGAAATCTGCAGGTAAATATTACTGTTTAATTTAAATATAATCGAAAACAAATAAGCTCCGGCTAATCCAAACGGAATGGAGAATAATACTGCAAAAGGCAGAATATAACTCTCATATTGCGCACTTAACAAGAAATAAACGAAAACCAGACACAAGATAAAGATGAAAATGGTCTCACTTCCTGATGCTAATTCTTCACGCGTTAATCCGGAAAATTCATATCCGTAACCTGCAGGAAGATTTTCTGCAGCAACTTCCTGAATTGCTTTAATAGCATCTCCTGAACTAAATCCTGGATTTGGAGCTCCTGTAATTGAAATAGAAGAGAAAAGGTTGAATCGTGAAATTGATTCCGGTCCAAAAACTCTGGTCATTTTTACAAACTCCGTAATTGGCGCCATTGTTCCAGCACTATTTCTAACAAAGATTTTATTTAAACCTTCCGTATTAGTCCTGAATTCCGGAGAAGCCTGAATCATAACACGGTATTGTTTCCCGAATTTATTGAAATTAGAAGCATACAGTCCACCATAATATCCTTGCATTGTCGATAAAATCGCATTGACTGAAACTCCTGCATCTTTGGCTTTAGCCAGATTTATATCCATCATATATTGAGGGAAACCCGGATTAAACGGCGTTGTTGCATATTGTATTTCAGGACGTTTGGCAAGCTGTGCTAAAAATTCTGTATTTACTTTAAAAAATTCTGATGTGGTATGACCTCCTTTATCCTGCAGCTGGAATTCGAACCCTCCACTTTGTCCAAATCCCTGAATGGTTGGCGGCGAAATAAAGAAAATATTAGCTTCACGAATCCCGCTTGTTTTGGCAAAAAGCTGCCCAATTACATCGTTAACGCTTAAATCACGTTTGTCCCATGTTTCCAGTTTTACAATAACCATACTGTAAGCACTTCCCGCTCCTGCCGTAAAGTTCTGCCCTACAATACGAAGCGTGTTTTTAACACCCGGAATTGTTTTGGCAATACTGTCTACTTTCTTGGCAATAATATCAGAACGCTCCATAGAAGCCGATGGCGGTAAACTGATGTTAGCAAACACAGTTCCCTGATCTTCTGCGGGAACGAAAGCTGAAGGCGTGGTTTTCATCATATAAAACAATGCCGCACTGGCCACTAGAATTGCGACAAGAACAATCCATTTTTTTACAGAAAGAAAACTTACCGAGCGTTTGTATCTATTGGTTACATTATCAAATGCAACGTTAAACGACGTATAAAATCTTTGAATAAAACTTTTATGTTTATGATCGTCTGCATGCGGTTTTAAAAGCAACGCACACAATGCCGGACTTAAAGTCAAGGCATTTACCGCCGAAAGGATAATGGCAACGGCTAATGTAATACCAAATTGTTTGTAGAAAACCCCGGTAGATCCTGTAATAAAAGTAACCGGAATAAATACGGCCGCCATAACAAGTGTAATCGAAATAATCGCTCCGGAAATTTCATCCATTGCATCAATTGTTGCTTTTTTAGATGATTTGTAACCGCTGTCGAGTTTGGCGTGCACGGCCTCGACGACGACAATCGCATCATCGACGACAATACCAATGGCCAGAACCATCGCAAAAAGCGTTAATAAATTGATGGTAAATCCGAATAAGTTAAGGAAGAAAAACGTTCCTACAATCGCTACCGGAACTGCAATAGCCGGAATTAATGTTGATCTAAAATCCTGAAGGAAAATAAACACCACAATAAATACCAATATAAATGCTTCGATCAAAGTATGAATTACTTTTTCGATAGAAGCATCCAGATTTTCGTTAACATCAACAAGAAGGGTATATTTTACTCCTTTTGGAAAGTTTTTTGCCGCTTCTTCAATCAGTTTTTTAGAATTATTGATTACGTCACGGGCATTTGATCCCGGAGTCTGGCTGATGGCCATCGCCGCTGATTCTACACCATTTGTTTTAATTGTTGCTGAATAACTCAGCGATCCCAATTCTACTTTGGCTACATCTTTCAATCGAAGCATTTGTCCGTTTCCAACAGATTTTATGATGATATCACCAAATTCCTGTGCGCTAGTCAAACGTCCTTTATATTTAATTACATATTGAAATGCCTGATCACCGTTTTCACCAAATTTACCCGGTGCTGCCTCAATATTTTGTTCTGCCAAAGCTGCTGAAATATCACTCGGAATCAATTTATATTGCTGCATGATATCCGGTTTCAGCCAGATTCTCATCGAATAATCTTTTGCTCCAAAAACGGTTACATCTCCTACCCCAACCACACGCTGGATTTGAGGAACAAGATTGATCTTCGCATAATTTTGAAGGAAGGTCTGATCGTATGCTTTGTCATCGCTATAAAGGGAGAAAATCAATAAGTTACTACTCTGGCTTTTGGTAACGGTCACCCCAGCCTGAGTTACCTCAACAGGCAGTAAACTGGTAGCTCTCGAAACCCTGTTTTGCACGTTTACCGCTGCTAAATCTGGGTTTGTTCCTACTTTAAAGAAAATTTTGATAGACGCATTTCCATCATTGGTAGCAGAAGAAGTCATGTACGTCATGTTCTCCACACCGTTAATTTGTTCTTCCAGCGGAATTACGATACTTTTTAATACTACGTCGGCGTTGGCTCCCGTATAACTTGCTGAAACGTTTACTGTAGGCGGCGCAATATCCGGATATTGAGAAATAGGAAGTTCGATCAGCCCTAAAACCCCCAGAATTACGATAATAACCGATATTACTGTAGAAAGTACAGGTCTTTGTATAAATATTTTAAACATCTTTATTTTATTTTAAGTCAGCATAAACCGTTTCTGGTTTCTGATTTTGAGTTTTAATTTCGCTTCCTTCTTTTAAAGATGCTACTCCTTCTAATACAATTTGATCTCCTGCCTGCAGACCGCTTTTTACTACATAAAAATTTCCGGCAGTATTTTCTAAAACCGTAATACTGATATTTTTTGTTTTTCCGTCTTTCCCAACTGTCACTGCAAAAAGTTTATCCTGAAGCTCAAATGTGGCACTCTGAGGGATAATCAAAGATTCTTTAACTTCGTTTGGAATTCTCACTGTTGTGCTGCTCCCGCTTCTGATAATTCCTTTTGGATTTGGAAAACGGGCCCTGATGTTTACGGAACCTGTTTCAGTATTAATTAATCCGTTTACGGTTTCAATGCGTCCTTTTTCATCGTAAGTGGAGCCATCTGAAAGTAATAGGGAAACGGGTGGTAATGCTTTGATTTTTTGAGCTAATGAAGTTCCTGACCCGCTTTGTGTAAAATTCAGCATGGCTTTTTCGTTCATTGCAAAATAAGCATAAACGTTACCAATGCTGGAAACTGTAGTAAGCGGTTCTGCATTATTAGAACTTACCAAACTCCCTAAACGGAAGGGAATAGAACCTACAACTCCGTTAACGGGACTTGTTACGGTGGTATATCCTAAATTGGTTTTGGCATTTACCAAAGCAGCGTTTGCCTGAGCTAAAGTCGCCAAAGCCGATTCGTAATTATATTGTGCCGATTCTAAATCGTATTTGCTGATAATCCCCTTTTCTACAAGCGGTTTTACTTTATTTACCGCTAATTTTGCAGTACTTACAGCTGCCTGAGCGCTTTTTATGCTTGCCGAAGCTGTACGAACTTCCTGCTCATATTCCGGAGCACTGATTTTAAACAAAGCCTGTCCGGTTTTTACGACAGCACCTTCATCAACAAAAATTTTATCGATATAACCTTCCACCCTCGGACGGATTTCTATATTCTGCTGTCCCTGAATGCTCGCAGGATAGTCTGTATTTAGTGTTGCTGATTCTGGCTGTAAAGTCAGCGTCTTATATTCTTTAACTGGCTGAGCGCCTTCGGGCTGGGCCGATTTATCATTTTTACCACAAGATGCGATAACAATTGATGCTGCTAGAATGCTTAAAAAGGATTGCTTATTCATCGGAAATAATGTGAAATTATTATTTATATAAGATACAAAAGAACTAAAATATAACATACGAAAAAATTTCAATAGACGAACAGCAAACGACAATCGATAGAGATAACCTGACAGCCGATGGGTTTTGTTTTAAATTAAACAACTGTTTAATTTTTAAGCTCGTCGGTTGTAAAATGGTATCTACGGACTGTAAATCAATTTTGGGCGATTGGTTTTAAATCGTATTTAATTAAAATGTAATATTGCCAGTAAATTACGAAATATAATGGCACCAAATTTTTTTAAACCCTACATTTACACAGGATTGCATATTCTTGCCTGGTTATTATTGGGTTTTACCCTTTTATTTTACATACCCTTAACCTGGAATATTACGCTTCCGTCGTTTTTCTGGTTTTGGCAGTCACTTGTGTTGTGTTTCATGATCATTATTTTTTATTCTAATGCCAAAATAATAGTCCCCAAAACCATCATCAGAGACAAAATAACCCCTTTTTTATTGTGGGCGCTTTGTATCATTTTTGCCATGCAGTTCATTGCATATCTTTATAATTATAATACCGATCTGCACAACAAACTGGCCATCATTTTGGGGTTTAAAAAGTATCGAAATGATTATTTTGACAATTATGTTTTTACCATCACTTTATTGGTTTTAGGAATCAGTACGAGCTGGGCCATGCTGCATCATTGGCAGAAAGCCGCACAGCACAAACAAAAGCTGGAACAAGACAAAACGATGGCAGAACTGGCAATGTTGAAAGCTCAGATCAATCCGCATTTTTTCTTTAATTCTCTAAATAGTATTTATTCCTTAACGTATTCTAATATTGAAGATTCGAGAAGCGCACTTCATACCTTAAGCCGAATGATGCGTTATTTATTATACAGTACCGAAGGCGAAAGAACTTCGTTACTAAAAGAAGTTGATTTCTTAAAAGATTTTATTGCGTTAATGAGACTCAGGGCCAACAGTAAACTGACCATTACAACAGAAATACCAGAAAAACTACACGATTATCCAATTGTTCCAATGTTGTTATTACCTTTAGTAGAAAATGCATTTAAACACGGCATTCATGCAACCGATAAAAGTGAAATACGAATTACACTGAAACAACAGGAGACCAATCTTGAATTTGAGGTTGAAAATACTTTTTTCGAAAAGACGAATCCAACAGATCAGGGCGGTATTGGATTAACAAATACAAAACGCAGATTACAGCTCATTTACCCGAACAACTATATAATGAAGGCCGGGATTACTAAAGAGGGAAAATACAATGTAAACCTGCAAATAACTTTAGAGCAATGATGGTATTAAAATGCATAGCAGTAGACGACGAACCTCTCGCATTAAGACTGGTGGAAACTTTTATAGCACAAACGCCTTTTTTAGAATTGGCCTGCAGCTGCGATAATGCAGTAGAAGCCATGAGCCTTATACGCGAACAGCAGCCGGATATTGTATTCTTAGACATTAACATGCCAAACTTAACGGGTATGGAACTGGCAAGATTATTACAGGAACAACCCGGACCGCTTCCTAAAATTATTTTTACGACTGCTTACAATCATTATGCTATTGAAGGGTATCGCGTAAATGCCGTAGATTATCTCTTGAAACCTTTCAGCTACGAAGAATTTTTGCGCGCCGCCAATAAAGTATTGCAATTGTCTGAAGAAAATTCAAATCACTTTCATTCTGCTGCCGATGATGAATTTATTTTTTTAAAGGTAGAATATCAATGGGTTAGGATTTCGTTAAAAGATATTTTATACATTGAAAGTTTAAAAGATTATGTAAAAGTACATCTTGAAGATTCTCAGAAAGCGCTAATGTCGCTGATTTCTTTAAAAGCATTGGAGGAAAAATTGCCTGCCGCGAAATTCATGCGTGTGCATCGCTCTTTTATTGTTTCATTGGATAAAATCAATGCTATTAGTAAAAACTCCATTTTTATCAATAAAATAGAAATTACGGTTGGGGAACAATACAAGGAAACTTTTAAAGTGATTGTAGACAAATGGATAAAATAAATTGAAAATAGAATGGAAAAAAGGACAAACAAATATCATTTAGCGCTTAAGCTGACACAATATGCCAACGGCGAAACCGAACCCGCTCAGGAACTTGAATTAGATTTTGATAATCATGATGAAATCTTCTCCATTATCGAAAGAATGAAAAGCAAAAACCTATTTGATTCTCCTGAAGAAGCCACGCAGTTTGCTTTAGGTTTGAAATTATTTGGAGAAATAAAACTGAAACACCGCAAAAATCCTCTTTTTGAAGAAATAAACGAAGTCTTTCCTGTTTTTATGAAAAAATTGAAAAGTTTATAAAAAAAATGCCTCAGACAACTGAGGCATTTTTTATGAAGAAGATGTCCTGAAAAATTAAGCTTTTGCTTTTCTTTTTACGGTACATCCAATTTCTTTGGTCTGTGTGATTGTAGGTTTCTGATTGTTTTTCAACGATGCGATCACATCTTCGGCGTATTTCGTTTTCTCTGTTTTAGTACCTTCAGGATCATTATCTATTGCGCCTACATATTCTACCACATTTCCTTTTGCAGTTTTAGAAACTATAAAAAGATGCGGTGTATGTTTTGCTCCGTATTGATCTGTAACTACTTGTCCCTTATCAAATAAGTATGGAAAAGAATATTTTTTCTCTTTTGCCAAATCCTGCATTTTTTCGAAAGCATCTGCTTTAGAAGCTTCAGGATCATTTGGGTTAATCGCAATTACAGGATATCCCTGTGGTTTGAATTTTTTATCCAATTCTAAAATTCTTTGCTCATAAGCCACTGCGTAAGGACATGTATTACAAGTGAAAACCACAATAAAACCTTTTGCTTTTGGATAACTTGCAAAAGAAATTTCTTTACCGTCTACATTTTTTAATTTAAAATCAGGCGCAGTTTCGCCCGCTTTAAGAGTTGCAGTTTGTGCCTGCGATAGAAAGGCAGAAAATGCCAATGCTAGTAAAAGGATTACTTTTTTCATAGTTTATAATTTTTTATATTCAGTTAATAATTGTTCGTAGGTAAGTTCAGTTTCGATAAATTTTCTTTTATCATTTTTGATGAAGATCGTGGCCGGAATACTGCCTGACCAACTCGGATCTATACGATCGATATATTCCTGCGGATTGCTTTCGTTAAGTAAGAAAACCGGTGTTTTAAAACCTTTTCTTTTGACAAATGGAAGTACAGCCGAATTCAGTTTAGATTTAAAATCTACGCTTACCAGCAACACCGCCAGTTTCTCTGATTTAAATTCGGTACCCAGTTTTTCAAAGTGAGGCAATTCCTTAATGCAAGGCGCGCACCATGTTGCCCAAAAGTTGACCACATATGTACTGTCTTTTCCGTTTCTGACTCTTTCATTAAGCTGATCAATATTCAACAGCTTAACATTTTGGCTGAACGCCGAAGTTGAAATGAGCACCAGCAAAAAAATAGGAATAAACTTGATTTTCATTAGGTTACAATATTTAGGATTAATTGAGCCTTACAAATATAAACTAATGAAAAATTACTTTTTGTTAATAAAAGTTTAATAAGCAGCGGAATCTGAGAGAAAAACGGAAAGACCTAAATGATTTTTATTGTCCTTTATCTCGATCTTCTTCTGCAGGCCAGATCGAAAATGCGGTATCGGCGCCATCTATTTCGATAATTCTAGTTTTATGCGTCATAACCCCTAATCCGTGTTCACTATCCCAGGAACAAGAAAAAAGATAGCCTATGTATGGAATATTATCTTTATAAACAGAAGTAATGTAAACCGTTTGTAGAGAAATTAAATCGGTAAAATCTTTTATTTGGGTAACGTCCGGCATAAAATCAGGTTTGTCTTCTTTGCTGTAGTTGAATCTTTGCTGCCATTCCGGATATACTTTCATTAAAGCTGTCAAAATGCTTTCGAGTATTTCTGATTGGTTATTTTGCAGATAATCGATTCCATTTTGATGTTCTTCGGTCAGCATCGCGGCATCTTCATCTTCATCATCATGTAAAATTTCGCATACAATATCAGATTCTTCTTCACCAAAAAATAACTGCCATTGCTTTAATTTAATAAAATCAACAGAATCATCATCTTCAAACTCTTTCTCTTTCAAAAGCACCTTCGGGTTTTCTAAATGCTTATTGAAAAATTCGCGGCAGAATGGTGCTCTTGTGAAAATATAATCCGGATTTTCATTGTAGCATAAATAGAAATACTCCAGCGCTTTTTCTTCATTACCGCATTCTAAACAACATTGTCCTTTGTAATAATTTTGAATATAAACAGGATTTCGATCTGAAGCAGTATGCAGATCACTCATTTCCAGCCAGCGCATCATATTCAAAAAGTCTTTTGCCCAGATATATTCATTGGTCATTCTGCCAATAATAATGTAGGCATCATAAATGGTATATTTTTCTTGATCGGCTTCATGCCATTTTTCTTCAATAAAATGAATCAGTTCTGCTTTGGTGAGTTTATTTTTCTTTAAAGAAAATTTATCCAAAAAAGTAGTTATTTCCTCTATTTTGATCGCTGCGTTTGACATTTTCTTATTTCTAATTTAATAATACTGCTGATTTTATATTAGTATCTCCATTTTCTAACGGTCTTTTCACCCAGTAAATCAGACACAATATCCTCTGTCCAGTCATCAATTGCTCTGTTTTCAGAAAAATCATTCTGAGCAAAAATCAGGCAGCCTTTTAAATAATCATCAACAGTATCAAAAATTTTGGTCAGGTACGGTTTGGTATCATGATCATAGTAGTAGATTTCTTGTGTTTCGCTATGAAAACAAAACATGTTGCCGTTTCCTAAATAATCGCTGAAAGAAATTAAATAAGGTAAAACCTTCTTGTCTTCTTCTGTAAAATATGGCCCATAGTGCGGTGCAGCTGCCCAGATATCTTTAATCCAGTCTACTTCCTCAAAATCCTGAAGCTGTTCGCCAATCTCAGCAATTCCGAATGTCTCGTAAAATAGTTTTAGATTTTCTGGTAAAGAGGTTCCTAATTTATTTTCAAGACTAAGAATTTCTTCTTTTGAAATGGGAGCTTTTACATCATCTCCATAATTATCTGCAATAGACTTGATGATTTTTTTTGTGTTGACAGTCCAGTCCGGATCGCCAATTTTATTAAAAGGAATCACTATATCTTCTTTTTTGTTTATTTCAATCATAGCATTGTCTTGTATATTTACCAATGTGAAAATACATAAATACTGGTAAGATTGCAATTACTTTGTAAAGTGAATTCTGCTATTGCCCTGAAAAAAACTCCAACTGCCTGAAAACCGGAATTAACGATTTTCCTTTCTCGGATAAGGTATATTCGATATGAAGCGGTTTTAATGTGATCATTTTTTTATCTAAAATACCAAAATCTTCGAGTTCGCGTAGCGCAACGGCAACAGACTGTTTGTTTGCGCCTTTTATATCTCTTACTAATGCGTTGAAGCGCAATGGACCATCAACAGCCAGTAGAAAAATCTGCGGTTTCCATTTTCCCGAAAGTAGTTTTAAAAGTCCTTCGGCAGGACATTCAACATTAGCGCCTAAAGAATATGCGGTAATTTATAATATACCAATCGCGGAAGCTGCAATTATATTAGAAAAATTATACGAAAAGGGAAAATTGAATAAAATGTCAATAAAAAATGGCTCCCTCTATTCTAAAAAATAATTTAAAAAAATGTTCCATCGGAACATCTCATCGGTAGAAAACAAACGATATATCATATTACGTTCCGGAGGAACGTCTGATTAATAGCAATTGCATTATGTTTCAATAACCAATGTTATAATTCCAAACGTCCTTACAGGACGACCTGCATCCTAATTTTTTTTTTCTACCGATGAGATGTTCCGATGGAACATTTTTTTTTCTCTTTTACCGGGACTTTGGTATTACAGAGTTGGCTCCTTAAAAATACATTGTTCGTCATATGCAATATCAAATGCTTTTAGGTGGTTTTGATATTCTTCTAGAAATGTTTCTTTTTTATGATGTTGCTCTTGGTTTTGGATATACCGAATTACATTTGGAACATGGCTTTTGGAATATGAAAAAGCACCGTAACCTTCCTGCCATGCAAAATTTGCAGCCAATTTTTCTTCTTTAATCCATTTGCTGCTTTCTGTTTTTACGTTTTGAATAAGGGAAGAAATGGACTGTGTCGGGCGCATCCCAATCAATATATGAATATGATCAGGCATGCTGTTTATACAAAGCATCTTATGCTGATTGGATTGCATTATACCTGTTATGTATTGATGCAGCCTGTCTTTCCATTCTTTATCAATTAATGCTTTTCGATATTTTACGGCGAAAACAAATTGTATATGCAATTGGGTGTATGTATTTGCCATTCTATCGATCAGATGTTTGGATGGAACATTTTTTTGTCACATTAAGTTGTTTCATTCTTCATTTTATTTTCATTTGATTACTGCCTTAAGATTTGTCTGTAAAATTACTCAGACCCATTTATTTAAAAAGACAAGAAAGACAGAAGAATATCATAATAAGTCAAAATCAAAGAAGCTGGATACTAAACCATTATAAAGAAATTTAAAAAGATAAATAAATAAAAATTATAAACCTTTTATACCTTTTAATTACATTATTCAGCCGAATGATTACATTATAAATGGCTGTAAATTATACAATTAGATTATATTTTTGTATAAGAATTTCAGTGGCATTCGTGGCTAGCTTTGCTTTATAACAATTAAAAAAAATATCATGAAAACTACAGATCAAAAAAGCGGGAGCACTTCTGGTGCAAAATCTACAGATAAAAAAATAGATAAAAAAGAAACATCTCCAAAGAGAGAAACTAAACCAGAAGCAAAAGAAACGAAGAAACCTTCGACAACTAAAAAGTAACTATTACTAAATTTATTATTATGGAAAATCAAAACAACCAAAATTATGGTCACGACCAACGTAATTTTGAAAATCAGGATTTAGATACTCTTATCGAGAATGAAAGAAATGCTTCAACTGAAAATACATTTGAACAAGATGATTTGAATGATGTGAATCATGAAGTAAATGATTATAACAGAAACGAGAATATTCCGGACCAGGAACGCATCGTTAATGAAGATGACCAAATTACAAATGACGAAGATCCGGACGATCTTGATAATGATCTTGAAGAAGACGGCGATCTTGACGACGAAGATGATCTTGATGACGAAGATGACGATACTCTAGATGACGTCGATGAGGAAGTTTCACACGATCCGTTTCCCGGAACAAAGCCTGGCAATTTCTAAGAATTATGAAACATTTTACATAAATAACCGTTAAGATTTACAGCTTAACGGTTATTTTTTTATGTAATATTCGTAAAATTGTATAAGAATAACGTGAAACTTTATAACCAGCCTCAACCGAAATGTTCTTAATTTTATTTTGTTGCTTTTAGCAGATTAAATGCAATTGTGAAATACATTTATATCATGGATATAACGATTCAAATTGTCTGGCTTTTTGTGCTGGCTATTCCAATAGCTTGTATCAGCTGGACCGTAACGCATGAAGAAATATTTAAGGAACCGCGCGACTGGTGTGTAAAACGCAGTAAAAATGACCGCAGTATTTTTACTCGCAAGGCGTTTTATTTATTTACCTGCGAATATTGTTTTAGTCATTATATTACCATAATATTTCTAATCCTTTGCGATTATAAGCTTTTAATAAACGACTGGCGCGGTTATATCATAGCCGGATTTGCACTGGTTTTTGTCGCTAATGCTTATATGAGCCTTTTTGCTTTATTAAGACAGGCAATTAAAAAGGAAAAAGTGGAAATTGAAAAAATTGAAATCGAAACAGATAACGAAAAACTGTCTGTATAAAAATAATACGTTTAACTCTATAATATATTAATCATGGAAAATTTAGATTTTATAAATCCTTTACTTCACGGAATTATACCAGAAGAATTAGAAACTAAAGCAAATAAACTTTCTGCTAAGCATTTGGCTTGTGCAGGAATCAGTTCTCTTATAATTGGTGCCATTTTAAAAAAAGCAGGACAAAATAAAACGGCTGCAGTTGTAGGCAGTCTTGCCGTTCCGTTATTAGCGTCAGCATGTTATAAAAAATTTGTAAGTGCTGCTAAGGAAAAACGCGATAATAATGCCAGCAGCGGTATCGAATACAATCACTAACAAGATACACATCAAATAAAAAATGCACTTCTAAAATTATTAGAAGTGCATTTTTTATTCTCGATTGTATTGAATCTCAAAATAACATTCAAAAATAAGAATGCCGCAAATTCATAAATAATGCTACATGCAAGTAGACAATCTATCAATTCCCGGCTATTTTTTTAAGCAGAAATATTTCCTTCAACCCAATTTAAAGCTTTATTAAAATCTAATTTTTTAAATCCTTTAAATTCACCGGGAACGATATAACTAAATCCGTTTGTAAAAGAAATTATTTCTTCAGAATCCGAAACTATAGCAGCTCTGTTCCATTTACCTAAATGTTTGATGCCAAGGAGCGCGTCCTGAAGCCATGCGCCTGCTGTGAAATTCTCAATATCAGTATCTAAAACCAGTAAAAAGTTGATTTCATTAATTTGTTTTACTAAATGTTCTACTGCAGGAACTACTACACTCAGAAAATCGTCTTTTGTTACTTCAGCCAATGCTCTGAACGCAACAATATTATCTGTTGTATCAATTTGATGTATCATAATGTGTCTATTTGAATTGTTGTTGTATTTTATTTGAATTTTCGTATTCGATTAAAGATGTTTCGAATAAATCCGTATCAAATGTACTTCTACAATAGTGCTCAAATATTATATCATATCAACTCATTTTTATAAAATATCTATGTTTTTAGGAGGTTCTAAGCCTCTGAGATTCTTAGGTACTAAGGTTTTTACTTTTGACGTTTTGTATTAGCGGTGCTGTTTTTGCAGCTAACTTGTTTACTTGCTGAAATCGTAACTTAAAGAAGCACCTAAACCAAACTGAAAAGTAGAAACATAATCTGTGACGCCCACAATTCCATAATAAGTCCAATAATAATCATTGCCAACTGCTGCCGACATAGACTGAAGATAGGCATGAAGGTTAATAGACAATGGCGAGTCGGTTTTAATTTTTACCCCTGCCCTAACTTCCCAGGCAAAATAAGTGCCGTTGCCGCTTTGAGGGGTTTCTAAGATAGAAACTCCAGCGCCAGCACCCAGAAAAGGAAGCGCTTTTTGAGTATTGGAGCCAAAATAATAAGTATAGTTTAAAAATACGTAATTGATGGCGCCTTTGTCATCGCCGGCGTTCACTTGTACTCCTGCCGGTCCGTATAAAGGTAATTTTGTATCTAGTCGGTTATATTTTAATTCGATGGAATTGTTTTCCATTATAAAATATTCCAGACCAGCTCCATATTCAAAACCATCTTCTACGTAGCCGTACGAATTATCAAATTCTACTTTATCTGAAAAGGCATAACCTCCATATAAATTAAGCAAAAATGAATTGGAATTCTGGGCACTTATCCCCAGCGAAAAGAAAAAAACAACGAATAATAAAGGATACTTTTTCATAATCTTGATTTTAATTTGGTTTGTGAAAGGGTTCATTTGCTACGTTCCAACCCATCTAAGTATTGGAACTTTCAAATTATTACAGTGATTCATCTGTAATATCTTACGTATTTCAAAGTTATCCAAAATGCAAAAAAGACTGTTATCGTATTGGTTATTAATGGTTTCAAATTATAATTTGCAACCATTAAGTCAAACGTCCCTGTACTATAATGTTTACAAAATTTCACATTAAAACAGCCTCTATCTACCTCATTTACATATATTTGTAAATAAATACTTTAATTTAGTGCAAATAAACATTCTATAAACAGTTAAATTTTTATCAACTTAAATCATATCTGATATGGCAGACATTTACAAGGTGGTTACTACACTTTATGCTCACGTTTACAAAAGCATTGGAGCGGATGGAAAACCTAAAGGAAAAAACAATACAATCCTGATGGGGTCTTTTGTCAAAATTTTACCTGAAGAAAACGGAAGCTGGCAAAAAGTTTATGCTTTTAGCAAAGAAAGCTGGATCGATAAAACTGCCATTGGATTATCTGCTGCGTTAAAATGTTTTTATGTGGATGTTGGTCAGGGCGACGGCGCTTTACTTGAAGTGGGAAATGATGAAAACGGATTGAAAATAATTATTGATGGAGGCCCAAATGATAATTTAAGCCGTTATTTGAGTAAATGGCAGTACAAATATTATTTTGATAAAAACCGAAAAGTTCATATCGATTACATCTTTATTAGTCATTTTGATAAAGATCATTATCAGGGTTTAATTGATATCATAAACGACGAGCATTACACGATTGGGACAATTTTTCATAACGGAATCGCCAAATTCAATAATGAAAAAATCAATTTTCCGAAACTGGAATACAATACCGAATTGGGAAAAAAAACCAAACAAGGAACTGAATATTATCTTGAAACATCGTTTACTACTTTAGCCGAATTTAATGCTTTGAAGTTAAAAGGAGGCATGCTCGATTTGCAGGAAAAATTTTTGGGTGCTGTTAATAATGCCACAGCGCAAGGACGCTTGTTCAATTTTGAAAGATTGGATCATACTAGTACCATTAATCCAAAAATCATCAACAATAAAAGTTTCAACATGGAGGTTTTAGGTCCGGTCACTTCTCAAATTAACAACAAACTTGCTTTTAAATATTTTGAAGATGAAGCACACACAATTAACGGACATAGCATTGTTTTGAAAATCAGCTACGGAAACCGTTCTTTCTTGTATGGCGGCGATTTGAATATTCCTGCGGAGGAGCATTTATTGGAACATTATAAAAATACTACTCCAAATCCGTTTGAGGTTGATGTTGCAAAATCCTGTCATCACGGCGCATCAGAATTTACTACTGATTTTATGGATAAAGTAAACCCCTATGCAACAGTAATTTCGTCTGGAGACAACGAATCGTATTCGCACCCGAGAGCAGATGCCATCGGCTGTGCCGGAAAATACACGAAATCAAAAAGACCTTTGGTTTTTTCGACAGAACTGGCACGATCTGTTTCTGAAAGCAGTACAAGAATCAAATACGGAATGATTAATTTAAGATGCGACGGCGACAATATTATTATGGCACAGATGAAAGAAGCCGTAAGCAGCGGCAGTGTTTGGGATTTATACGATGAAACGTTTTTTAATCTGTAAGGTTTGGAGGTTTTGAGGTTTTTGGAGGTTTTGAGGTTTAAAGTTTCAGGTTTCAGGTTTCAGGTTTCAGAATGCAGTATACGTTGGAGTATAATTAACACAGAGTGCTCAAAGGTTTTTGATTTTACTTTGGCGCAATAAACGCAAAGTTCACAAAGCTGTATGTCAAAGATTTCGGTTTTATTTTTTTTTGTTTACTAAGGGCTAATCACTAAGAACTAAGAACTAAGGACTACAGACTAATCAGTAAGGACTACTCCTCACTTTAAAAAACAAAAGCCCGTCTCTTTCGAAACAGGCTTTTTGTAAAAAAAATAAAAAATAAACTAACACAAACATTTTTAATTGTATCCTTGGTTTTGTTTGAATACTTTTTGGTCAATAACGGTTTGCGGAATAGGAAATGCTCTTCTAAACGGTTGAGAAGCAGCTTTTGCAGTTCCAGCTAAGTCAAATTTTCCAAAACGTATACTTTGTGGTCTTCTTTGTAATTCCCAGTATAATTCGAAACCTAATTCTTTATATAATTGCTCTGAATTTAAAGACGTAAGAACTTTTCCCGGAGCATTTGCAAATAAAGATTCTCTCTTTCTGCTCGTGCGTAATTTGTTTAAATCGTCCATGGCTAAACCTGTGTTTCCTTTTCTAAAATAGGCTTCAGCTCTCATAGCATAAACGCCTCCTAAACGGAATAACGGAATATCAACATTACTGTTACCATTTCCTCCTTCAGGATCAAATTCATATTTAAAAACACGAACTCCCTGATTGATTTCGTTTTGGGCAAAAACAGATTTTGTAGGGTCTGCAAATACTAATGCTGGAGTAAAATTCATTCTTGTATTGGTACTTTTTTCCATAAATAATGGCGAAACCTTAATACGGTTACCTACCATCTCTAAAGATCCTGAAGCTAATAATATAGGTCCGTATTGAAGACCAGCCTGAATTCCTCTATTAAAATGGAACCAAGGCAAATTGGCGCTTTTAGGTACAATATCGGTTGCAGGAACACTTACATCTGTACCATCATTCATAAACCAGGTACCATCAGCGTATTGATAATGCTGCTCAAATCTTGGATCGTCATGATTACCATCCCAGCTTGCATAAAATTCAGGAGTGGTACAAGCTGCATTCGTTCCTCTGTTTGCAGCAGATGTTCTCTGGTTACGCTCCATACATACATAAGCAAAACTATTTGAACCGTTTCTGATGTAATCTATTTTTTGAGAAATTGCAAAAATAAGTTCTTTACCATTTTCGTTATCTCTTGCAAAGTTTTTGAAAAAATCACTTTCTAAACTAAATTTTCCTGAATCGATTAATAGGGAAGTGTAATAAATTACACGATCCATATCAGTTCCAGAACCTGAAACTGCAGCTTCACTAAAATTGAAAGTTGAAGAAGTATTGTAGCGGTCTTTAAACACAGCACGATTTAAATACATGGTACTTAAAAAAGCATAAGCAGCTTGTTTGGTAAATCTTCCATGATGCGTTCGCTGGGCACCAATGTCAGCCAAATCAGGTAATAAAGCTTCAACATCTTTAATTAATTGGTCGATTTGAGTATCTGCCTTTAAAATTTGCAAAGGCGCATTCGGATTCATTGGATCTTTATAAGGTGCTTGTCCGTATAAATCTAATGTAGTGTAAGTGTAATATGCTAAAAGGGCTTTTGATTCTGCTAAAAATAATGTCTTTTCAGCAATAGAACTTTCCTCCGCAGATTTAATTGCAGTTAAAGAACGGGTAATTCCGTTGGTCAGCAAATCCCAGTTCGACACTATAATTGCATTACTCGAACTCCATGTAAATTCGTGCATATCTCTCCATTTACCACCATCTCCCCAGTCACTGCCTCGGGTTGGTAAAATAGCTTCATCTGTAGTATATTCCTGCATTGCAAAAACAGCTCCGTGATCTGTAAAAGTTCCGTCTCCAAGTCTGTCATACGCTGCAGCCAGTGAACCGGCAGGATCTGATACCGTATTTCCCGGTACTTCATCCAGGAAAACTTCATCTAGATCCGTACAACTGTTTAAAAGAAACACAACAGAGAATATTGTTAAAATTTTTATACTAAAAAATATATTTGTCTTCATAATAATTATAATTTTAAAGTTGCTCCAAAACTGAACGTTCTGGAAGTTGGGTAACTTGCATAATCAATACCAATAGATTGGTTTCCGCCGTTTGATTTCGGGCTGTTGATTAACGGATCGTAACCTGTATAATTTGTAATCGTTACTAAGTTCTGGCCTGTTACATAAAGTGTTAATCCGTTGATCCAGTTCAGTCCTTTTAAGTCGAAATTGTAACCAATACGAGCCGTGTTTAATCTGATAAAATCTGATTTCTCTAAGAAAAGCGTTGATAAAATTGGTGAATTTGTTGCATTTGCGCCAGATTCGTAATATCCTGAAGCAACGTTTCTGTCTGATGCAAGATTGTTGATGTTTAAGGCATTTAACCCTGTATTATTCAACAAGTAACCTCCTGTCTGACCGATGATTGAGAATGAAAAACTAAAGTTTTTATATCTCATATCGCTATTAAATCCGTAATAAAAAGTTGGCAAAGCACCTTCTATAATAATTCTGTCGCTGTTATCAATTTTACCATCCCCGTTTTGATCTTTAAAAATATTGCCTCCTTTGTCGTCAAAACCAGTATGCTCTAATAAATAAAATGAACCTGCTGCATAACCGCTCTTGTATATATTCGCATTTACTCCAGATTGCCCAGGTCCTGAGATCGTTCCTGTTAAGATTTCTGAAACTGGCAGGTTTTTAATTTCATTGTTTAGTGTAGCTCCATTCATATCAACATTCCAGCTAAACGCTTTAGTGTCAATAATTTTTGTACCTATCATAAACTCAAAACCCTTGTTTACGATTTCTCCATCAATATTTGTCCATACGTCTCTTGTAGGACTCAAAGGACTTGAAGGAATATTTAAGATGGCATCTGTCGTGGTTTTGTTAAAATAATCAAAAGTACCGTACAACTTATCATTCCATAAACTGAAATCCAGACCTACATTGTATTGTGTAACAACTTCCCATTTTAAATCAGGATTTGCTGTTCTCGTTACTGCTACTCCGTTAACCAGATTCAAATCATTATACAAATAATATCCGTCTGGGCCAGATAAAGAATAACTTGCTTTGGTCAGTTTGTTTTGAACTTCCTGATTTCCTGTTTGTCCCCAGCTCGCTCTCAATTTTAGATTGTTTATAGCAGTAACATCTTCTAAGAAACTTTCTTTGGAGATATTCCACCCTAAAGCAAATGAAGGAAAATAACCGTATTTATTATTTTCACCAAAACGAGTAGAACCATCCGCTCTCATCGAAGCTGTTAAAAGATATTTTTCATTAAAAGTATAATTCAACCTTCCAAAGTACGACTGTAATTCGTTTTCCTGAGCATAACCTGTAGTTCCGGATTGTGTTCCTGCAAAACCAGGATTAATGGATGGTTTTACACCAACTCCCTGAGCAGAGATTCCGTCAATGCTGAAACTTGTTCCTGATCTTTCAAACTTTTGATAAGAGAAACCTCCTAAAACTTCAAATTTATGTTTATCTAATAATAGATTATACGTCAGATAATGCTCCACTAAAGAGTTTTTAGAATCTAAATTCTCCTGAACGTATTTTCCTTTTGGATTCAAATCTGTTAAGTTTGGATAAATCGTTGTATTACGTTCAGCCGTTGATCGGTCTAAACCAATGTTTAATTTATACTCTAAACCGTCAATGATTCTAAAAGATCCTTCAAAATTTCCTAAAACGCGAAGCGTACGGGTCTGATCCTCATAAATACTCAATAAATAAGCAGGATTATAATGCGCGTTCATGTTAAAGTTGGTATACTTTCCGTTCGCATCAAAAACAGAACGTGTCGGGTTGGCCATCAAAGTATGCACAATCAATTGTCCGTTAGAACCACCGTCATCACTTGTAGGAACCCCATCATCTGTAGTTTGACTAGCAGTAAGATTTACTTTTAATTTTAAACGTTTGTTGTCTAAAAATGATTCAGAGGCATTAATTCTGCCTGAAAGACGTTTGAAGTTACTGTTACGAATAATTCCTTCCTGATTCATTTGCGCAACAGATGCATAATAATTTCCTGATTCTGTTTGCTTCGCAAAAGACAAGGCATTATTGGTAGTAATTGCACTTCTGTAAATTACGTCTTGCCAGTCTGTGTTGCCGCCGTGGTCAAACGCTTTGTCTTTTATGGCAGTTCTATATTGGTCAGAACTTAAAACATCTAATTTATTAGCAACATTCGAAACTCCCATATACGAATCATACGTTAATGTTCCTTCTCCCTTTGAACCTTTTTTAGTCGTCACCAAAACAACTCCATTAGATCCTCTTGCTCCGTAAATAGCAGCTGCAGAAGCATCTTTCAAAACTGTAATCGATTCGATATCACTTGTATTCAAAAAGTTTAATGGATTTTTGGCGGATGAAGCTCCAAAACCAACATTGCTTCCTGTCGGACTCACATCATCGTTAGACAATGGCATACCATCAACAACAAACAAAGGCGTACTGCCACTTCTGATAGATCCAACTCCACGAATGGTGACATTTACACCAGCTCCCGGCTCTCCGCTTGTGCTTACAACACGAACTCCGGCTACTTTTCCCTGCAATAAATTATCTGGCGAAATAGTAGGGCCTTGTTTAAAATTTGCTGCTTCAAGCTGTGTAACGGCTCCTGTAACATCTCTTTTAGATTGTTTACCGTAACCCACAATCAAAACCTCATTTAACTCTGCTGCGTTTGGCTCTAATTGAACTGTCATAAAACTGCTTTGCGCCGCAAGAGTTTTAGATTTATATCCTAAATACGAAACTTCAATTGTTTTTCCTTCACCAATTAAAAGTTCAAACTCACCGTCAAAATTGGTAACAGTCGAGTTAGAAGAACCACTCTCCATCACCGTTGCGCCTGGAATTGGCACTTTGTTTTCATCAACAATTTTACCTTTAACTTTTATTTTATCAACTTCATTGCGGCTTGCTTTTTTTGAAGCTTTCTGAATTAAAACTAATTTGCCATTAATGTTATAGTTAAAATTCGCTTTCTTAGAAAGATCGCTTAAGATTAAAGCAACAGATTCATTGGTATAATTTACCGTATAAGTCGTATTATCTGCAATAATTCCTTGTCCGTAGCTGAATTTATAATCCGTCTGCTGACTTAATTTCGAAAAAATAGAAACAAGTGTCGCTTTTTCTATTTTTATTTTTACATTTGATTTTCCAGAAAAATTAGTTTTACTATAACCATTATTAATGGCCAGTAACGCTAGCACTAAAAAGACGATTCTCTTTAGATTTAAATAGGTAAGTTTAAAATACATGATTTAAGTTATTGGTTTTTATCGATACTTAATTATTAATCGCAGTTGTTCTCAGCAGCTGCTTTTTTTTGTTTTTTAGTCTACTTTTACTATTTCGCCATAAACTTTAAATTTTAGGTTTGTGATATAATTTATTTGTTTTAAAACATTCTCCAATGTTGCGTCCTTCTTTATAAATACCGTTAGCGGAGTGGCCAGTACACGCTGGTCATCGTACTGAAATGACACGCCGTATTTGTATTGCAAAACCATAATCACTTGTTTTAAAGTGGTTTGATTAAGCGCTGCATCGCTATTGTACCAATTGATTAAAAATATTTTATCAGCTGGCAGTCTGGTTAACTTTTTTGATTCAAAAAGTGCTTCTTCATTTGGGACCAAATCAACGCTTTGCCCGTTTGCTGCAACATTTACTTTTCCGGTAACCACGATAACCTCACATTTTGATTTTGAAAGTTGAATGTGAAATGAAGTTCCTACCACTCTCGTTTTGATTTCGCCTGAAGTAATGACAAAAGGGTGTTTTTTATCTTTTGTCACTTCAAAAAATGCATTTCCTTTTAATAGGGAAACCCTTCTTTCGTCTCCATTAAATTTCTCTGGATATTGAAATAATGAATTTGCTGCCAGATAAATTTTCGAGCCATCACTTAATTCGATAGATTTGGGGGCATCTGCCGTTTTAAATGTGAGCTGCTTTTCAGCAGCAATACTTGGTTTAAAGAAAAAACCTAAACCAACAAGAAAAAGAATACTGGCAGCGGCCATATATTTTAAAAACGGACTGAAAGTTTTCTTTCCTTCAATTCGAAGTTGAATGCCGTCGTATATATTTTTTGAAGCTTCATCAGAATCTCCCATCGAAACATCATCCCATTTCGATTTTTGATATTCATTTAAAGCAAAATCGTTTAATAGATTTTCTGCTGCTGCAGAAGTGTTTTTAGCAGCACTTTTATTAATAAGATGCTGTAAACTATGTTGGATTCTTTTTACCATAATATTTATTGTTATCTATAAGTACCAGAAATCTAAAATCGTACTATCGCCAAATATTACGAAAACGTCAACAGAAAGTTATCTTAAAATTTTTGGTGTAAAATAATATATGGAGCCAGCCAGGCCAAGTCTTTTAAGCCTTCGCGAAGTTGTTTTAAGGCCGAAGAAATTTGATTTTTTACCGTTTGTTTTGAAATTCCCAATTCAGCAGCAATTTGATCGATCGACATATCCTGAAATTTATACATCAATAAAACCTCTTTTCTTTTTTCAGGAAGTTTATCTAATAGAGAATGCAAAAGATCCATTAGTTCAGGATCGATTGAAGCGAAATTGTCAATAATGTAATCTTCAAATTTATCCTCCAGAATTGTCTTGTCAAACCTATTATTCTGATAATGTTTGAATACCTGATTTTTTACCGCCCTGAATAAATAAGGTTCAATAGCATTTATCTCGACATCGTTTTTTCTTTCCCATAAATCAACAAAAACATCCTGAACAATGTTCTGCGCCAAGTCTTTATCCTGAGTCATTGTAAACGAGAAAGCATTTAACTTTTTCCAGTATTGCGTATACGTTTTTTCAAAAATTTCAGGGTTCTTCATAACTAATTTAGGAGCTGTTTGGTGATGTAAAATAATAAAATGAAAGACCAAAGTTTTTTTCCTGAACGTTAACTTTAAATTAAATAATGAATTCTTTTGCTGTATTAATACTACTATTTTCAGGCAGAAATGACGGTTGGTTTGCGATTTCTTTTTCTTAAACTAACATCAAAATCAAAAACTATTTTTAGTTTAGTAAACTCAAAAGGCAGCTCTCAATTGTCGCGTCCCCTATCTCCTAACATTAATTACAAAATCAAATCATGAAACAAATTCTGTTTACATTATTTCTTGCCGGCGCAGCAAATTTTACCGTTCAGGCACAAAATGACAATCTAAAAATCAATCAATTGCAGGTTATTGGTTCTCACAACAGTTACCGTCAGGCCATAGAAACCGATTTATACAATACCATTCAGGCAAAAGATACTTCTCGCTCCTTAAAAGGTTTGCAATACACACACATCGGAATTACGGAGCAGCTGGATAAAGGACTTAGAAATTTAGAAATTGATGTTCAGGGAGATGTTGCAGGTGGAAAATACGCCCACCCAAAAGGACTGGATCTTGCCAAATCTGAGGCAGCTTACGATCCAGACGGAGAAATGAAAAAACCGGGCTTTAAAGTTTTTCATATGATCGATATCGACTTTAGAACTTCCTGCTACACGCTTCAGGGCTGTCTGGCGACATTAAAAAAATGGTCAGATGCTAATCCGGATCACGTTCCTGTTTTTATTACTCTTGAACCAAAAGATGATGATAGTTTCTTAGGTACAAAAGCGGAGAAATTTACACCAGAATTATTTGATGCCTTAGACAAAGAACTTCGAAAAGGATTGGGCAATAAATTGATCACGCCAGATATGGTGCGCGGAAAATACAAAACATTAGAAGAAGCGGTTTTAAACAACAATTGGCCTACGCTGCAAAAAGCAAAAGGAAAATTTTTATTTATTTTGGATAATAACGGAGCCAAAAGAGATTTGTATGCACTGAATCATCCGTCATTAAAAGGACGCGCCGTTTTTATCAATGCTGCACCCGGAACTCCGGAAGCCGCAACTTTATTTAGAAATAATTCTGAAGATCCTGAAATTGCCGATTTGGTTAAAAAAGGTTACCTGATAAGAACCAGAGCCGATTCTGATACTAAAGAAGCTCGTGCCAATGATTACAAACATTTTGAGGCAGCCAAAAAATCTGGCGCACAAATCATCACAACCGATTATTATCTGCCAAGCACATTTTTCAATTCGCCGTACCAAATTAAGTATGATGACGGCACTTATGTAAGAGTCAATCCGATCAACGGACAGAAATAATTAGTTTTCAGGTTTTCTTTGCTTCAGGTTTCAGGTTTCAGGTTGTGCTGGAATTTGAAACTTGAAATCATGACCAAAATTTTCATTTAGTATATCATCCCGAGGAACGAGGGATCTCCGCAAGCAGCTCTACAAAGATTGGCGATCTAAATTGAGGAGTTACCTGCGGAGATCCCTCGTTCCTCGGAATGACAAAAATGTCGACTAAAAAAGAAATCGCAAAAAAATATCCGGATGTTCCAACGGTTTCAACCGCGGGCTATATTCGCAAAAATTTGCAAATTTTTTTAAAGATAGCTTTGCTTCTCTGGGCTTCGGGATGCGGTTAATTTTTTACACATTTCAACAACTTGAAACCTGAAACCTGAAACCTGAAACAAAAAAACTACTTCAAGCTCTTAATCACTCCACTTTTCAAATCAACCGTAAAATGATCTGCCGGAACTTCGTGCATGAATTTATTGAAGATCGTTAAAAACAATTTCATCTGCTGCTGCAAAGGTTTTTCGTCTAAATTAGTATTCTCTAAAAACATTTTTGATAACACTTTATATTGTTTAGCTCTATCGGTTCCCACATCTGCAAGAGCCAATTCGTCGGCACTTCTGAAACGATAAAAATCAACCAGAAAATCATAACCTGTCCAGTTAAAATCTTTTATTTTAAGATGATCAGCAGTCAAAATTTGTTCCGATTTAAGTTCGGCTTCCTTCCATTCTTTTTGAAATTTTTCTTTGTTTTTCAAGATAACATCAAAATCCTGGTTCGATTTTATATTGGCTAAAACCAACAAATCTTCCCCTGAAACATTCAAAATAAAATTCTTGAAACCTTCTGGCCAATCGTCTTTCAAAAAGCGCAGGCGTACCAATTCTTTCAAATGAAAATCAGTAAAATCATGGTAGTTTTTAGTTTTTAGAATATCAATATTCCAAATATCCTGGGTCTTTAGAGTTTCTAAAAACTGATATTCTGCTTTGTACAAATCAAAAAGTTCATTGTATCTCGGAACTTCATCAATAGTAATCGTCTGAATATCTATCAAATTGTCTTTTTTAATCGTCAATAATTTATAAGCCGGAATATAAGCTGCCAAAGACGGTGTTTGAATATTCACCAAAGTATTTCCTTTTTCCGTCGTGCGGATTCCCGTATCATTAATATGCATGTGCCCGCCAAAGTGAATCTTCAATCCTGCATCGGCAAAAACCTGCGCTACTTCTTCAACCGGAACGCGGTTCAACTGCCATTTGTTTGGCCCTAATAGTTCTTTGATTGCTGCGGAAGCGTCATCATTAAAATCGATCATCGGGAAATGACTGAAAGCGATTAAAGTTTTGCCCTGTTTTTTGGCTTGCGCCGCAATTTCCTCCACCCATTTAATCAGGTGTTTTTTGTTAGAAAGTACATTATTGTAACCCGTACTTGCTTCAGAATAATTGTTGGGATCTTTTGCATCGGCAGTTGCATTTTTCTTCGGAATATAAACATTTCCGTCAATCGCCATTAACCAAAGTCCGTCGATAGGTTCAACGACATAACTTACATCCGGAACTTCATATCCGGGTGCAACTTCATACACTCTTTTGGTTAATTGTGATGCTGCTGCAGCTTTTGCATAACGATAATTTTGACTGGTATATGTAGTAAAAGGCGTTGCCCAGAATTTGTATTTTTTATGGGGATAAAATCCAAAATCCTTCAATCCTTCTGTAATTCCTAAATAACCCATTTTAGCAATATCGGCTGTTATGACAACTGGCTGTTCGATTGATAAATTTGGCTTATACATGCCGTTTTTGCTATAAATGGGCTGGCTTTTACCGTCTTTGCCTAAAAAATCTTCTTTACCTGATTCTTGTGCAAATGGTCCAACCGGATCGTGATTTCCGGTGGTGATAAAAAATTCAATGTTATATTTTTTTCGATATTGATTTAATATTTTCTCCAGGCCTCTGACGTGAATCGGCTGGCCGTCATCTGTATAATCACCCGGAAGTGCCACGTATTTTATCTTTCGTTTCGCAATATCTTCTAAAGCGGCGATGAAAGCAAAATAGTTTTCATTGAAAATTCGGGTCGAATGCAATTGCGAAGCCATGGTTCTCAATACAACATATTTTCCGGTTTTGGGATTCAAAACACCTTTATAATCATTATCTGAAAAGGTTCCGAATAAATCCTGTAAATGAACATCGGATAAAAATGCAACTTGAACGCCATCGAGATTTTTTTGCTTTTGAGCATTTAAGCTGTAATTAAAAAGCACAAAAAAAAGAATGGCTGCATATTTTTTAAATGGAAAAGAACTTTTTACTATCATAGGGCAAACTTTTATAAAAGGAATTTAGGGTCTTTTACTCTTATTGAAAAGGTTTGCAATTTTATAATTTTTAACCTAAAAAACGTTTACCGTATTGTTACCGAATGATAATCTTAATAGTTTTAATTAATTAGTAATGGCGTGTATCTTTTAATTAAACGCTAAGCAAACTGATTTTATTATCATTGAAATCTGAATATCAGTATTTTATAGTAATTTAGTTTTCTGAAAAACTAAATTACAGCATTTTAAAACCTCAAAAAGCAGTCAATAATTATGGAAACAAAAGATGGAAAACAAGCCGTTTATGCTCCTACAAGAAAAGAATGGCGCGATTGGCTGGAGGCAAACAGCCAGACAGAAAAATCAGTATGGTTGATTTTATATCATAAAAAAAGTGAGGTAGAAAGTGTCAATCTTAATGATGCGACAGAAGAAGCTTTATGTTTTGGGTGGATTGATAGTTTGTGCAAAAAAAGAGATCAGGAAAGTTATTACCTGACGTTTACCCCCAGAAATCCAAAAAAAAGTAAATGGAGCAAGCCCAATCGCGAACGCGCCGCAAAAATGATCGAACAAGGTTTAATGACAAAACAAGGCCAGCTTTTGATTGATATTGCCAGGGAAAACGGAAAATGGGACGAAATACCTTGAATCACAAGCCCAGAATGGCGCTCAGCACTTTATAACTTTCAAAAAGCACGGCTCCCTCCTCTTCTAAATCGGCGTTGTTGTATCCGTTTGCAAAACCGTACACTTTAAAGCCGCCTTGCATTCCGGCTTTTACGCCAGCTTTACTGTCTTCCAGAACAATGCAGTCTTTAACAGCAAACCCCATTTCTTTTGCAGCATGCAAAAAAATGCCAGGTTCTGGTTTCCAGCTGTTAATTTGGTACGAGCTGAATATTTTTCCTTCAAATTTATCCAATAAACCCGCCACTTCAAGATTCAGTCTAATCTTCTCAACCGGACCGCTGGAAGCCACACAATATGCAATATTTAATTTTTCGATAAAGGAGAGAACACCTTCCATAGGTTTCGCCTCCGTTTTAAAAGCTTCAAAACTTTTTTGACGGTAGTCAGCCTCAAAAGATTCAGGAAGTTTTTTGTCAATTGCTTCTTCAATATGACGAAAGCAATCTTTTAAATTACGTCCGTTAAAATCGCGGTACGCCTCTTCGATTTCCATTTTAAAACCGTGCTCCGCTGCCATTGAAAGTAAAATTCCGTTACCAATTTTCTCTGTATCTACTAAAACTCCGTCACAATCAAAAATTATACATTTAATCATACTGTTGATTTCCATTTAATTACCGTAAACCATTGACAGTTTAACGGGAAATGTAAATTACAAAATTATTCCCGAAAGACAATTTTTTAAAGCGAAGATGAAATTTTTGAAACAATCTGCACAATAAAATCAGCTTGTGCGGGATTTATTTTTTTAAGTGCTTCAGCTGTTTGAAACCATGCTGCGCGGTCAATTTCTGGGAAATTTTGTAGATTTCCTGATTTTGGAGGCCATTCCATTTCAAAATCATTGCTTTTTATAAGAGCCTCATCAATATCAAATTCTAACGCCCATGCCTGAATAGTTTTGCCTGATTTGAGTTTTACAGGTTCAAGAGCAATAAACTCATCCTCAGATTCACCTTCTAGCTCGAAACCGGTTTCTTCTTTAAATTCCCGTTTGGCAGCTTCCAGCGCTTCCTCATCAGCGGTGAATTCTCCTTTCGGAATCGACCAGCTTTCTAAATCTTTGTTTTTCCAGAAGGGACCGCCCGGATGCACCAGTAAAAAATAAATCGTTTTATCTATGAATTTGTAGAGTAATATGCCGGCGCTTTGTTTCATAAAATTGTTTTTAGATGAAGTTGATTATATAAAGATATTTTATATAATCCATTCATTACTAATTTCCTGAACATATTTACTCCTAATCTGTATTTTTATTTGATATTTCAGTTGTAAATTTATAACTTCATAAAAACTATCAGAACAACTAAACATACAAAAAATTGAAAAAACATCTCTTACTAATTGCGGTTCTTGCAGGTAATTTTGCAGTTCATTCTCAGAACAAAATCATAACCGTTACCAATTCGCTTGCGGTTGACCGCGAATTTGAAACTGTTGAACTTACTAAAAAATCACTCGGTCTGCCTTCTTCTGCCAAACTGGAAGACTTTGCTATCAAGGAAGCGAGCAATGATATGTATTTAGAAAGCCAATCTGTAGATAATGACGGTGACGGGATTGCAGATGTTTTGTTATTTCAGCCGAAAATAAGTGCTTCTTCCAGCAAAGAATATGAAATTGCCGCCTCTAATTCTTCGGCTAAAAAAAATATCAACTGCTATTCGAGATTTGTGCCTGAGAGAACCGACGATTATGCGTGGGAAAATAATAAAGTAGCCTTTAGAACATATGGTCCCGTTGCCCAAAAAATGGTCGAAGACAATGTAGCCGGCGGTACTTTGACCAGCGGCATTGATGCGTGGCTAAAAAGGGTTGACTACCCGATTATTAATAAATGGTACGAAAAAATGACTTCAGGAACCGGAACGTACCATAAAGATACTGGCGAAGGTTTGGATAATTTTCATGTGGGCGACAGCCGCGGTGTGGGCGGAATCGCTGTGAAAGCCGATAACAAATATTATTTTTCTAAAAACTTTATCAGCTGGAAAACCATTACTACCGGCCCCATAAGAACCAGTTTTATTTTAACGTATGCGGATTGGGATGCAAACGGTAAAAAAATAACCGAATCGAAATTAATTAGTCTTGATTACGGAAGCTATCTTTCTCGTTTTGAAATCTCAATCAAAGGAGCCAAAACCATTGCGGCCGGATTAACGCTGCATGATAAAAAAGGAACTACGGGAAATAATGTCAAAGAAGGCTGGTTGAGCCATTGGGAACCGATTGACGATTCTGAAATTGGAACTGGGTTAATTGTGCCAAATAACAATTTAAAAAGCGTTGACAATTATGTAACCAACGACAAAGACTTAAGTAATTTGTACGCCAACATAGCAGTAAAAAATAAGAAAGCAGTTTATTACGCCGGTTTTGGATGGAAAAAAGGAAGTCCGTTTCAGAATAAGACTGAATGGGAAACGTATTTGAGCTCTTTTGCCAATAAAATCAATAATCCGCTTATCGTGAAATTGAAAAAGTAAATTATTAGCTATTTTTTTTTTGCGGACTGAACAGATTCGCAGGTTTAACGTTTATTTTTGTCATCCCGGGGAACGAGGGATCTCCGCAAGAAACTCCACAAGATTTGTGATTATTTTTGCGGAATTTCCAGTGTGATTTCGATCCCGAAGCATCGGGATCAAAATCACAAAAAACCCGTAAAAATCTGTAAAATTCTTGGGGTTAATTCTTTCTCTTTACAGGAAAATAATTCTCTTTCAGGATAATTTCCAGCGGAATGTAATGCGTATTTTCAATTGTTTCCTGCAGTACTAATTTTTTGTACAAATGATTAATCCCCATATAGCCTTGCTCTTCAGGTCTTTGGTTGATTAAAAAATCGATTACGCCTTTATTGAGGTATTCGATATTATCTTTCAATAAATCGTAACCAATAATGCGGACGCCTTTTATATTGTGCTGCTCTAAAAATCTCGCGACAATATACGCTCTGGAATTGGGTACAAAAACACTGTTGATTCCTGAAAACATATCCAGGCACAATTGATCGATCCCTGAATCTTTGATGGTAATTTCAGAGAATTTAAAATTCGTTAATTCATCATGATCTTTAAAAAAAGAATAAAATCCGTCGATACGCTGTAAATAAACTGAAGTACTTTCTATTTCTCTTGCAATTTTAAAAATCAAAACCTGTCTTTCGTTTTTCACCGCAAAACTAATCAGCCTTCCTGCCAGATAACCGCTCTGAAAGGCATCCTGACCCACGTAAGCGTGTTCGTTATTCGAATCAATATTCGAGTCGATCATAACAACCGGAATATTTTTCTTCTTGTATTCATTCAAAAACTGAACAGATTCTTCGTAAAAAATCGGTGCAAACAATAATCCGTCGCACTCAAAATGAAGTACTTTTTTAACAGCCTGCTTAAATGAGACTACATTAAAATCATAAAAGAAATAATCTAAAACAATTCCGAATTTGCTGAATTCCAATGCCGCCTTTTCTATTCCGTCCACCTGGCTTTTCCAATATTCCAATTTTTCATATTTAGGAAGAAAAACGGCAAAACGAAACTTTTTATTCAATGCCAGATTGCTCGCCAGAATATTGCGCTTATAACCATATTCTTCGATTATAGCATTTACTCTGTCAACATTTTCCTGAGTCACCTGACCGCGGTTGTGGATAATTCGATCTACGGTTCCGGGTGAAACTTTGGCTAGTGCGGCAATTTTTTTTATCGTTATGATATTGATTCTTTTTAAGTTAAAATAATTATGGCCTTCGGGTAATTTTATTCTTTTTAGCGAAGAAAAAGTTGTTTTACATAACTTTTTATATACATTTGTAAAAGCCCGTGTGCGTACACGCAAATTTATAAATTAAAACCATTTAACGTCTAAAATCTTCATTTATTTATAGGAAGAAAATTCTTTAATAAATTAATTTCTCTCAAAAACAAGTTACGCATCAGATTAAAATCAAATATAAAACTAAACCGATGATAGTAGATTCATTACATAACGCGGCAAAGTATCTTGCTTTGCATCCTAATTTTAAAAAAGCTTTTGATTATGTAAACCAAACCGACATCAGCAGTCTCCCAGAAGGCGCTTTTGAAATTGAAGCAGGTTTAAAAGTAATCGTAATTACAGGCGAAGGAACTACAAAAGAAGAAAGTATAAAAGGTTTTGAGTGTCATGATAAAAATATCGACATTCAGATTTCAATACAAGGGCCTGAAACTTTTGCCTGGAAACCAAGAGAAAAATGTGTCAGTCCAAACGGAGATTACAGCGACGAAAGAGACGTACGTTTTTTTCATGATAAGCCGGATATGTATTTTCAACTGCAGGAAAAACAGTTTGCCATTTTATTTCCGGAAGATGTTCACGCCGCGATGATTGGCGAAGGAACTTTGAAAAAAATTGTTATTAAAGTTAAAATATAAAACATGAACACGATTCAAAACACGATTGATGTTATTGCACAGCAAGGGATGCTTCCGCTGTATTTTACTACAGATGAAACTGTAAGTGTAGAAATACTAAGAACACTTTATAAATCCGGAATCAGAGCGGTAGAATATACGAACAGAGGTCCGGAAGCTTTGGCCAATTTCAAAAAAATGATCGAAGTGAGAGATTCAGAATTATCCGGAATGCTTTTGGGCATCGGAACAATAAAAAATTTAGCACAAGCCAAAGATTTCCACTGGGTTAAAGCTGATTTTTTTATAAGTCCGGGTTTTGTTCCTGAAGTTGCGGCGTTTTTAAAAGGAGAAGGAATTTTGTATGCTCCCGGCTGTATGACTCCAACAGAAATTATCGCTGCTGAAAATGCAGGAATACAATTTATCAAACTTTTTCCGGGCAATATATTAGGCCCTGATTTTTTAAGCAGCATTAAAGATATTTTTCCATCGCTGACTTTTATGGTTACGGGCGGTGTAGATACGACCCATGCCAGTATTCAAAGCTGGTTTGCTGCCGGCGTGGCTGCCGTTGGAATGGGAAGCAAACTCATCAGTAAAAAACGCATACAGGAAGCAGATTACGATGTAATCGAAAATGAAACCAAAAAGGTTTTAGAAACAGTTCAGATCATACAAAAACAATCATAATTTACATGGATTCAATATTTAATCTAAAAGGAAAAATTGCGCTTATAACCGGCGGCGCAGGAGTTTTAGGAAGCAATTTTGCAAACGTTCTTGCGAAACAAGGCGTCATTACCGGAATCGTTTCTCAATCTATTGACAAAGCCAATAAAACAGTTGAAACTATCGAAAACAATGGCGGTCAGGCATTTGCTATTCAGGCCAATGTTTTGAACAAAGAAGAATTAGAAAAAGCCAAAGATTTTATTGTTGAAAAATACGGCCGTCTGGACATTTTGATAAATGCTGCCGGAGGAAATATGCCTGGCGCAACCATACAGCCAGACCAGGCAATTTATGATATGAAAACAGATGATTTGCAAAAAGTTGTCGATTTAAATATCATCGGGACTATGCTGCCTACACAGGTATTCTCTGAACTTTTTGCTAAGCAGCAATCAGGAAATATTATTAATATTTCATCAGCGTCGGCACAAAGACCTTTAACGAGAGTTGTTGGGTATTCAGCTTCAAAAGCAGCGATAGACAACTTCACACAATGGATGGCGGTTGAATTGGCACAAAAATACGGCGAAGGAATTCGGGTAAACGCGATCTCTCCCGGATTTTTTATCGGCGAACAAAATCGTGCTTTATTACTGACTCCGGAAGGAAAATTAACGCCAAGAGGTGAAAAAATTATCGATCACACGCCAATGGGAAGATTCGGAACTCCGGAAGATATTGATGGCGCGCTTTTATTTTTATGCAGCGACATGTCGAAATTCGTAACCGGAACTATTATAAAAGTAGACGGCGGATTTGCTGCTACTAGTATTTAAATTGTTACGCTCCTGCAAGGTTTCCAGAACTTTACAGATTGAGACGATATTCTTAAAATAGAAAAACTTTAAAATCATAGCTGCAAGGTTTTGAAAAGCCTGCAGCAAATAAAAAATAACCAAAATAAATTAAAATGGAACAAACATTGAGATGGTTCGGACCAAATGACCCTGTTTCTTTACAAGATATAATACAAACCGGCGCAACCGGAATTGTAACTGCATTGCATCATATCCCCAACGGACAAGTATGGGAAATTGACGAAATCATCAAACGAAAAGTCGAAATCGAACATCAAAACGGTGATCCTAAAAAAGGGGCATCTGGTTTAACATGGTCGGTGGTAGAAAGTATTCCGGTGCACGAAGACATTAAAAAACAAACCGGAAAATATCTTGAATACATCGAAAACTACAAACAAAGCATTCGAAATTTAGCGTTGTGCGGCATCAAATGCATCTGCTATAATTTCATGCCCGTTTTAGACTGGTCCAGAACAGATTTATCTTATGCAACTGCCGACGGATCGAAAGCGTTACGTTTTGATATTAATGCTTTTGCAGCTTTTGAAATGTTTATTTTAAAAAGACCAGGCGCGGAAAGAGAATATTCTTCGATACAAATCGAGAAAGCGACAAAATACTTTAACGCCATGACCGATGAAGATAAAGTAAAATTACAGCAAAACATTTTGGCGGGACTTCCGGGTGCCGAAGAAGCGTATTCTGTAGAAGATTTTCTGGTGACATTAAGCGGTTACAATCATATTGACAGGCAAGCTTTAAAAAACAATCTTTTTTATTTTTTAAGAGAAATTATTCCTGTTGCCGAAAGTAAAGGCGTGTTGATGGCCATTCATCCTGACGATCCTCCCTACCCTATTTTAGGTTTGCCAAGAGTAGTAAGTACCGAAGAAGATTTGAAGGAATTAATGGGCGCTTACGAATCTCCGTCAAATGGATTTACCATGTGTACAGGATCGTATGGCGTAAGAGCTGATAATGACCTTCCGGGAATTGTAAGACGTCATGGAGACAAGATGAATTTTATTCATTTAAGAAGCACGGAAAGAGACGAAGAAGGAAGCTTTTTTGAAGCCAATCATCTTGAAGGCGACGTTGATATGTACGAAGTGGTAAAAGCCATTATTGAAGTAGAAAAAAGAAACAACAGCACTTTGCCCATGCGTCCGGATCACGGCCATCAAATGCTGGACGATCTGAATAAAAAAACCAATCCGGGTTACTCGGCAATTGGCCGTTTACGAGGTTTAGCTGAATTAAGAGGGCTTGAAATGGGAATAAAAAAGTCCCTATAAAAAGTTGCCGCGAAGGCACGAAGTTTTTTTTTAAAGTAACCAATTAAAAAAAATGTTTCACGCAGATTTTGCAGATTTATTACTATGATTTTCTGAAGCTTGTCATTTCAATACCGAGGCTTCGGTATCGAAATGACAAGATTACGATAAAAAACGCTGCGCCTTCGAGCCTTCGCAGCAAACCAAAAACTAACTAACCAAAAAACCACAAACCATGAACCGTTCAACACTTATTATTTGTTGCAGCCTTTTTGTACACAGTATTGTAATGGGTCAGGAAATCCCCAAAATCCTAACGGATTCAAAAACCAATTATTTACCCGATTTTAGTTACGCCGGTTATCATTTTGGAGAAGACAAAATTCCGGAATTGAACGGAAAAATAATCAACGCCGAAGAGTATGGCGTAAAAGCAAATGACAATTTAGACGATTCTAAAGCCTTATTAAAAGCGCTGAAAACGGCAAGTGCAGTTGAGGGAAATGTTATACTGCAGCTTCCCGCAGGACGCATTATTTTGAGTGAAGTTTTGTATATCGAAAGAAGCAATTTCGTACTTCGAGGTGCAGGTTCTGATGAAAAAGGAACTGAAATTTACTGCCCAAGACCCATGATGTATCTCAAAAATCCTGAATCTCTGGCAGAACTTCGCGAATACCTCACCACTTTTGATAAAAGACAGCGCGAAGCTGAAAATAATGTCGATCTTCCGTTTTCGCAATATGCCTGGTCCGGCGGTTTTATCTGGACACAGATTCCGAATGAACGTGTAAAATCATATCTCGATAAATACGAACCTACACCCAATATTTTGGCTAAGGTAAGCTCCGGAAATAGCGGCGAGCATATTATTTCAGTTTCTGAGGTAAAAGGATTGAAAGTCGGCGATATTGCAGAACTTCAATTGTTTAATAAAGACGGAGAAAATGGCGAAATCATTAAAGATTTATACAAAGGAGCAAACGTAAAACCGGGTTCTCATCATTGGAACTTCCCAAAACTTCCAATCGTCAGACAACAAGTTGAAATTACCAAAATTTCCGGTTCTAAAATTACCATCAAAACGCCTTTAACAATAGCAATTAAACCAAGTTATCAGGCGCAATTGGTCGAATGGAAACATTTGAATGAAGTAGGAATTGAACATCTTCGTTTTACCTTTCCTGATATTCCAAGAGTGGCGCATCACGTTGAACCGGGAAATAATGCGATATTTTTAACGCGTGTTTTTAACAGCTGGGTAAAAGATGTTACAATAACCAATTCCGACAGCGGGATTTTAGCCGAAGAGATTTCAAATGTTACCATTCAGGATATTAGTACTGATGGAAATCACATGGCACATTATACCGTAACTTTAGGCGGTGTTCATAATGTTTTGGTCAAAAACCTAAAGATTTATAATAAAGCCGTGCATCCCCTAAGTTTCAACACCTTTGCTACAAAAAATGTGTATCAAAATTGTGAAATATTTGCCGATGCACTACTCGATCAGCATTCCGGAGCGAATCATCAAAATTTATTCGACAATATTACGGTACATTTAACTACAGATAAAAATCATAGTTATCTGTTGTTTGGCGGCGGCGGGGCAGAATATTGGAAGCCTTCGCACGGGCCTTTTAGTACATTTTGGAACCTTAACGTTCAGGTTTCTAATCCTGACTCGAAACCGGTTTTATTGTACGGAATGAAAGACGGGCCTTTTGCCCGTATTATAGGCGTAAACGGTAATGCGAAGTTTGAAGTAAAATACGAACCAAACGCTTATATAGAATTTCTGAATACATCAATGGAAAAAATTCCATCGCTTTATGATTATCAATTGAAAAAGCGGTTGAAGAAATAATTTTGCAAAGTCGAAAAGTTTTTGTTTCACGCTGATTTTACAGATTTAGCTGATTTTTTTTTAGACTAATGTTTAGTTTGTCCTTTCGATCCCGAAGCCTCTGGATCGAAAGGACAAATTGGACTTAAAAACTTTGGCACTCTGCAATTTTGTCCCTTTGCACCTCAAAAAAAATACCATGAAATACAAAATAGCCTTTCTACTAATCGTAACTGTTTTCGGGAATATCTTTTCTCAAAATAAATACCGTCTTAAAAACATTTCTACCACTGATGGACTTTCGCAGAGTTCGGTCATTGCCATTCATCAGGATAAATTTGGCCAGATGTGGTTTGGTACGCGTGACGGCCTTAACAAATACGACGGCAGCAGATTTACGATTTTCAGAAATGATGCTACTGATAAATTCTCCATCAGCAACAACGATATTTTATCGATCGAAGCAGATAATACAGGGAAAATCTGGGTAGGAACTTATAACGGATTGAACTGTTATAATCCGGTAACCAATACTTTCAAAAGATATTTACATACTAAAAACAATCATACCATCAGCAGTAATGCCGTTTGGTGCATCAGGGAAATTGGCAGTGAAATGTGGTTTGGAACCTCAAAAGGATTAACGATTTATAATAAAAAAACGAGTCAGTTTATCTCTATTTTTCATTCAGAAACTGACGCTTCAACTTTAGCGAGCAATAATATCCTGAGTGTTTTAAAAACCAGAAAACGCGAAATCTGGGTGGGCACAACAAAAGGTTTATGCAAGCTTACAAGCAGAAAAAACGGAAGATTTACTTTTAAAAATTATCCTCTAAATACTACTGACATTCTCAATGTTCAGGCAATAAAAGAAGACAGTCAGGGCAATTTATGGGTAGGAACAAAAAATAAAGGTCTTTTAAAATTTGATACATACGCTAATGAATTTATTTCTTTTCTGCCAGCTGCAAAATACCGCGAAATCAATGCTGATATTCGTTCGTTAGCCATTGATGCAGAAGGTTCTTTATGGATTGGCGCTTATGACGGAATCTACATTTTAGGCAAGGATAAAAGTCTTGAAAAAATAAACAACAGCAATAATAACAACGGAATTGACAAGGTAAAATCAGTTTATATTGATAAAAAAGGTTCGGTTTGGATTGGCTGTTATTACAAAGGCGTGAATATTTGGGATGTTTCGAATGTAAATTTTTCGAATTACAATCAGAATTCCAAAAAGATTCCGATGAGTTTTGATGTAGTAAGTTCGATCATTACCGATAAAAATCAGAATATCTATTTTGGAACCGAAGGCGGCGGCATTACGATTTACAACAAAAATACGGAAGCAACCAGTTACATCAACAGCAAATCAGGCCAGACAAATAAAAATGATATTAAATCGATGTGCCTTTCCGAAGATAATATTTTGTGGATGGGAACTTTTTCTAAAGGAATCTCAGCTTATAATACGATTTCAAAACGAATAGAAGACAATCGAATTTCCCCGGATTTAGCGGCATTACTTATAGACACAGGCGTTTATTCGATCAAAACAGAAGGAAACGGAATTTTATGGATCGGGACTTTCAGCAAAGGTTTGATTCGGTACAATACTATTTCCAAAACATTTCAAATTATTGGAAATGACAATACAAAACCTAATTTTTTAACCAACAATATTGTCCGTTCGATTTTAGTTGACCGACAAAGAGGACTTTGGGTTGCCACTCAAAACGGTTTGAATCTTATTCCGTTACAAAATTTTAATCCGAACAAATATGCCATCAAACATTTCTTTTTTGATGCTCCAGCTTTGTCCGGCGATGATATTTTGACCTTGTTTCAGGATTCTCAAAATAAAATCTGGGTGGGCACAAAAGCAAAAGGACTGCATTATTTTGACGGAAAAAAATTCAGACGAATAAATCTGAAAGTTGGCAATACGGTGATCACGTCCATTCACTCTATTTTGGAAGACGATGATAAAAACCTCTGGATCAGTACCAATCAGGGAATTATAAAATACAGCACAACACGAAAAACGGTTGTTATTTACGATCAAAAAGACGGTTTGGCAAGTAATGAATTCAATGACAATGCGGCTTTAAAACTCGATTCTAATAAATTTTACTTCGGAAGCCCGTCGGGAGCGGCTTATTTTGATGCGAGAAAAATCTCTTTGAATGATTATGCACCTCAGGTTTTAATTACGAATTTAAAAATTCAAAATCAAACCATAAACCCAAATGATGCAGCAGAAATTTTAGAGCAAAGCATTGGCTATACCAAAAATATTACGCTGGATTATGACAAGGCCAATTTCTCCATAGATTTTGCGATTCCGAATTACATTCGATCCAAAAACAATCAATACAGTTATCGCCTGACGGGACTGGAAAACAACTGGACGGTTACCAAAAATACCGAAGCGATATTTGCCATCCAGAATCCCGGCACTTATATATTTGAAGTTCGCGGTGCCAACAATGACGGGGTCTGGAATAAAGTTCCGACTACCTTGACAGTGGTTGTGAAACCTGCTCCGTGGCGCAGTATATGGGCATTTTTATTCTATGGAATCGTAATTGGCCTGGGATTGTACGGCTTGATCTGGATCATGAAATCGAAAGCCAGACTGAAGCAAAAATTAGAGCTGGAATACTTAGAAACCAAACGTATCGAAGAAAACAACCGTGCCAAACTGGACTTTTTTACGAATATCTCGCATGAATTCAGAACACCATTAACTTTGATTTTAGGTCCGTTACAGCAAATTTTATCTGATTATAACGGCACCAATGAAATGTACAAAAAGCTATTGGTGATTGAAGGAAGTGCGAATCATCTGCTAAGTCTGATCAACCGTTTGATGGATTTCAGGAAACTCGAAAACGATCAGGTTACGCTGGAATCAGCCAACGGAAATATTGTAAAATTTACCAAAGAAATTTTTCTCTCTTTTATAGAATATGCCAAAGACGGCGGTTATACCTATACTTTTGAATCATCTGAAGAAGAAATTCTGGTGTATTTTGACCGTTATAAATTAGAGCGCGTATTTTATAATTTGATTTCGAATGCGTTTCGATATACTCCAAAGGGCGGCAATATCAATATTAAAATAAACCACGATCACGAAAATCTTTTTATTGCCGTAGAAGATTCAGGAGCCGGAATTGCAGAAGAACATATTGACAAAATTTTTGATTTGTTTTTTGAAATTCCACTGCACAATAACGTTCAGAAAAACTACAATAAAGGAACCGGAATTGGTTTATCGATCGTAAAAAATATTGTAAAACTCCATAAAGGAACGATCGAGGTCATCAATAAAAAAACGGGAGGCGTGATTTTTAAAGTCTCACTGCCATTGGGAAGAGCGCACCTTTTAGACAGTGAAATTATTCCGGATTTTAAAATCAGTGATGATATTGCGCAATATACCGCGCAGCTCGAAACAGTCGAAATAACAGAACCTGAAGATATTGATGATCTTGTCGTAAATACAGAAAAACAAACGATCCTGATTGTCGAAGACCACAAAGTACTGCGTTCGTTCATGAAAAATTTACTTAAAAAAGAGTACAATATTATTGAAGCCGATAACGGAAAAACAGCTTTTGAAAAAGCAATGCAGCACGTTCCTAATTTAATTATCAGCGACGTTATTATGCCCGAAATGGTGGGAACAGAACTTTGTTCTAAAATAAAAGAAAACTTAAAAACGAGCCATATTCCGGTGATCTTATTAACGTCAAGATCTTCTTTAGTGTATAAATTTGAAGGGCTCGAAAGCGGCGCTGATGATTATATCAGTAAACCTTTTAATTTGATTGAATTCAAACTCCGTGTTAAAAATCTTTTGAATTCGACCGAAAGACTGAAAAACAAATTCTCAAGCGAAGACAACTTTAATCCGTCAGAAATCACCGTTTCTTCTTTAGATGAAGAATTACTGAAAAAGGCGTTTAAGATTGTAGAAGAAAATATTTCGAACGAACAATTTGATATTCCGTTTTTCTGTTCAGAATTGGGTGTCAGCCGTACGATGCTATTTTTGAAAATAAAAGCATGGACGAATTATACACCAAACGAATTCATTCATGAAATACGATTGAAACGTGCCGCTCAATTATTAGAACAAAACAAATTAAATGTTTCTGAAGTCAGTTATAAAGTAGGTTTCAACAATCCGAAATATTTCAGTAAATGTTTCCAAAAAAAGTACGGAGAAACTCCGACACAATATGCTGACAAATTTTCGAAACCCATCTCGACAATTTAAAAAACCCACTGTTTAAAAGACTTAAAAAAGGGTATCTGTATTTTTGGATACCCTTTTTTGTATTTCTATATCGTTTTCGAGATATACATTTGCCTTATGAAAATCAAAAAAACAAAATTTATAATCCTGCAGATTCTATTCATGATGCTGGTTATAGGAATGAGTTTATTGCTTTTCTATTTTATCTAACATTAACCTTAAACCAAAAAATGAATGTTTACAAACCGAAAAATTAAATCGCTTAAATGGTGTTTTCTGGCAGTCTTTTTACTGGGGAACATTATTACGAATGCACAGGAAAAAAAAGTGACCGGAAAAGTTACTTCAAGCGAAGACTTACTCGGGCTCCCTGGTGCCAATGTGTATATCAAAGGATCATCTGTTGGAGGATCGACAGACATGGATGGAAATTATAGTGTTTTTGTTTCTGATAAAAATGCTGTTTTGGTTTTCAATTTTGTGGGATTTCAAAGTGTTGAAGTTCCTCTTGGAAACAAAACGGTAATAAATGTAAGTTTAAAACCAGATACCAAAAATCTTGAAGAAGTAATCGTTGTTGGTTACGGTACTCGAAAAAAGAGCGACATTACAGGTTCTGTATCCTCTGTTACGGCAAAAGAGCTGACCGCCTACCCGCTTTTAAATGCAGAACAAGCCTTGCAAGGTCGTGCAGCAGGGGTTTCGGTGCAATCGAATAACGGTGGTGAACCAGGTGCTCCGGTAAAAATCCGCGTACGTGGAGGCACGTCTATCAATGCGAGCGGTGATGCCTTAGTGGTTGTCGATGGTTTTGCCGGTGCTGCCATGCCCGCGCCTCAGGATATTGCTTCGATCGAAGTGCTGAAAGATGCCTCTGCGACTGCTATTTACGGTTCAAGAGGTTCAAACGGGGTTATTATGGTAACGACCAAAAAAGGAAAACCGGGAAAACCAGTAATCGAATTCAGTAATTCAACTTCAACGCAATCTGTCAACAATAAACTGGATTTATTAAATGCAGATCAGTTTGTCGCCTATAGAAAAAGTTTTACCACACATACCGCCGCCGGATCTAACACAGACTGGCAGGATGTTATTTATCGTGACGGAATGATTTCGAATTCGCAGTTATCATTTTCCGGAGGTTCTGATAAAATAAGATATTATGTTTCAGGAAACTATTTCAACCAAAACGGAGTTGTGATTAACTCAGGAATCGATAAATATTCTATTGTAAGTAATCTTGAAGCTGATTTATCAGACAAGTTTAAAGTGGGTTTGAATTTATTTCAAAGCAAGCAAAATAAAGAAGGAATCATCAGCCAGACGGGTGCCGGAGGAACAGGTGCGGCGGGTGTAATTGCGGCTGCATACCGATTTATGCCGGATAAAGGAATTTATAATGCTGATGGAACTTTTACATCAACGGCTCCAATTGGAGATGATATCGACAATCCGTATGCAACAGCGATGGAAAATGTGCTGGAAACGGTTTCAATTGTAAACCGGTCTAATTTCTTCGCGCAGTATAAAATTACAAATGATCTGGATTTTAAAACCACTTTAGGTTTAACAGATACAAATTCGCAGACGGGACGATTTATTCCGTCGACTTTAATTGCAGGAAAAAATATCAAAGGAGAAGCTTCTGTAAACAACACGAGATTTTCTTCATTTTTAACCGAAAATTATCTTACGTATAAAAAAGAAATTATCGCAAAAGGAATCTTGACGGTTCTTGGAGGATATTCTTATCAAAAAAACAAAAACGAAAGTTCGTATGCTGCTTCAAGAGGATTTTTAACGAATACAAACTCTTATCGCAATTTAGGTGCCGGAACCGTTTTCTTAAAACCGGAGTCTAACTTATCAGAAACTGAATTGATTTCTGCTTTTGGGAGGCTGAATTTTGATTACGACGATAAATACTTATTTACTTTTACGGCAAGAAGAGATGGTTCGTCAACTTTCAGTAAAAACTACAAATACGGAACTTTCCCATCAGGAGCTGTGGGCTGGAATATCGGTAAAGAAAATTTCCTGAAAGACAGCAAAACGATTTCTAATCTTAAATTAAGAGCCAGTTACGGTGCTACAGGAAATCCTTCGATTGGCGCCTACTCTACTTTATCAAGATTTTCTGAAATTTACGATGTGAGCGGTGACGTAATTGTAAACGCAGTGCAATTGACCTCTTTAGATAATCCGAATTTGAAATGGGAAACCTCTTATCAGCAGGATTACGGAATTGATTTAGGTTTATTTGATAACCGAATCAGTATTACGGCTGATTATTATAAAACCATTACCAAAGATTTATTGTTCAACAGACCTTTGCCTCAAATTTCAGGAATTGGTTCGCAGCTGCAAAACGTTGGAGAACTAGAAAACAAAGGATGGGAATTGGCTATTAATTCCAGAAACTTTATTGGTGCTGATTTTACCTGGTCAACCAACTTTAATATTTCCTCGAACAAAAATAAAATGCTGAAATTGGCCGATAACAAAGACCTTATCATCAACTCTACGCCAGGACATTTCCTTGCAACAGATTCTCAGATTTTAAGAATTGGACAGCCTGTTGGAACTTTCTTCGGGTTTGTTTATGACGGTGTCATTCAGCAGGGAGAAGCAGTGCTTCCGGGAAATTTTGAAACTATTGCCGGCGGAGAAAAATTCAAAGATGTAAATGGTGACGGAAAATTAGATTCTAATGATAAAACCCTTATCGGGAATCCAAATCCGGACTTCATTTTCGGTTTAAACAACGATTTTACCTATAAAAATTTAGACTTGAATATCTTTTTTCAGGGTTCAGAAGGAAATCAGATTTTGAATTATACTTTAATGGAACTGGCTTCAGGAAACAACAATGCTACAACAGAAGTTTTAGATGCCTGGACCCCGACTAACACAGACACCAACGTGCCTATTAATGCCGCAAGAACTAAAAGAGTTTCTTCAAGATTTGTGTATGATGCCAGCTACATTCGCCTAAAAAACATTTCTATAGGATATAGTTTAGATGATAATGTGGTTGCTAAAATGGGATTGAGCAAAGTTCGTTTCTACATCAGTGCGCAAAACATCTGGACCATTACAGATTATCCGGGCTCTGATCCAGAGGTAAATTATCTAAACGATACCAACGCCAGAAGTAATACGAATTTAGGACTGGATTACGGAAGTTATCCAAATGTGAGAACCTTTACATTGGGATTTAATTTAAAATTTTAGTTAAAAAAAATAGCATGAAATCGCCAGGATTCAAATTAAAAACAGAATCAAGGCATGCCGATTCCATGTTCCATTAAAAATCAAATATTCAATACACATGAAAAAATATATAGCTTTTCTTTTCTTAGGAATATTCGCTTTTGGATGTTCTGATTTAGAAGAACACCCAGTGGGAGTCATTAGTCCGGATAATTTTTTTAATAATACAGATGATCTGCAGGCTGCAGTTAACGGCTCTTTTGCCAATATTGCGCACAATAATTACTGGGGAAGAGAATTTACAATTGCGCTGATGCTGCGCGACGACATGGCCGATATTGGAGACAGAACCACTCAGGCCGCCCGTATTGACGTGAACGATATGAGTATGAACGATACCAATGCGCTTGTTGCCAATTTCTGGCCGCAATCGTATATCATTATTACAGCTGCCAATCAGGCCATTGCCGGCGCTAAAAAAACACCGGGAGATCCTGCCAAGATAAATGCTATTGTGGCTCAGGCCTATTTTGCAAGAGCTTTTACGTATTATCATTTGGTTCGGATTTTTGGAGATATTCCGTACGTTGATTTTGTTGTAAACGATGTTTCGCAGGTAAGTTCTTTAAGCAAAACAAAAGAAGCAGATGTTTACCCAAAAATCATTGCCGATTTAGAATTTGCAAAACAATATTTAGAAGACAAGCCAAAAGTAAAAGCAGTGCCGGGAAAAGGAACAGCGGCAGGTTATTTGGCTTCTGTTTATTTGACCTTAGGCAACTACCAAAAAGCCTATGATGAGGCGAAATATGTAATTAACAACGAAGCTAAATTTGGTTTGGGTTTAGATGCTGATTTTCAGGATTTATTCAATGCCACAAAAACAGCAGCCTTAAAAGAGCCCTTGTTTACCATTGATTTTAACAACTTGGTTTCCGGAAATTACGGTCAGGATTATACCGCATTTTTTACAGGATCTCTTAAAGATGACAGTTACAGCTACGGACAAGGGTTTTCGGTGGCCGTACCTTCTTTAAAAGTATTCAATACCTGGGATCAGAGAGATTACAGGAGAGCAGTAAGTTTTGATACCATCATCAGAAAGAAAACAGGTCCGGGAGGCGCATTGCAGGTTTTTCCATCCAGCGATAACGAAAAAGCACCAAGACCGCATATTGCCAAATATTATCGTTTTCCGGGAAAAGCAGGTGCCAACGGAAGAACCTCCCAGCACAATTACATTACCATGCGTTATGCCGAAGTTTTGTTGACCGCTGCCGAAGCATTAAACGAAATTACTCCGGGAACTACAGAAGCCGATGGGTATGTAAACAGAGTGCGTGCAAGAGCGAGAAACAAAGCAGGAAAAACAGTTTCATTTCCGGCAAACGTAACGCCGGGATTATCAAAAGCCGATTTTAAGAAAATGGTGATTGAGGAAAGAAGATTAGAATTTGCGTTTGAATACATCAGATGGTACGATATCAAGCGATTGAAAAACGGACCTGAAGTATTTGGCCCCGCCGGATTAGAACCACACGCCAATTTTAACCCGACAAAAGACTATTTATTTCCTTTACCGGGAACTGAATTGGCCATCAACCCTAATTTAAAACCAAACAATCCCGGGTATTAGCACATAGAATGAATTAAAAATTTAGAATTAAAAATCGTTGAGACCTGTAATTTATTTTAAGTAAAAGTCTTCACAACTATGTTCTTATGTCTTCGTTTTTTATGCAGATTTCATTCTCATTTTTGTCATTCCGACGAGGGAGAAATCACGCTCGAAATTCGACAAAGACTGGCGATTTTGCATGCGGAGTTCAGGTGTGATTTCTCCTCAGTCGAAATGACAAAACGATGGCAGATTTTTAATTTTTTTTTTTACAACTAAACCCAAAAGGGTTATTAAACAAGTAGATTAATTAGTATGAATAAAGTTAGTTTCACTTTAATTCTGGGGTTTGCACTGCTGGCAGCGTGCAAATCCGGAATTAATTCTCAGACAAAAATTACGGCAGTAAACGCAGATCTTCTGGAAAAACGATATAAAATGTTACTCGATTATCCTGTAGATTCTATGTCGATGCCAAGAAGTATGACCATTGCAGCCAATTCAATAAAAAAAGTGCCGTCAAGAGACTGGACAAGTGGCTTTTTTGCCGGAAATCTATGGCAGTTATACCGATTGACAGGCGATTCAAAATACAAAGAACAAGCTCAAAAATGGACTCGTTTCAGCAAAAAAGAAAGTGTCAATAATAATTCTCATGATGTTGGATTCAAGGTGTTTTGCAGTTTTGGAGAAGCGCTAAAAGTGGAAAACAAACAAGAATACAAAGACGTAATTATTAAAGGCGCCGCAACTTTATGCACGCGTTTTAATGCAAAAACGGGCGCTATACGCTCTTGGGATTTCAATACGGCAATCTGGGATTATCCTGTGATCATTGATAATATGATGAACCTTGAATTGCTTTTTGAAGCTTCAAAATTATCAGGCGATAACAAGTACAGAGACATTGCGGTACAGCATGCAAATACCACGCTGCAAAATCAGTTTAGGGAAGACAACAGCTGTTATCACGTTATCGATTATAACCCCGCAACGGGCGAAGTACGAAAAAAAACTACTCTTCAGGGGTTCAATGATGATTCGGTCTGGGCACGCGGACAGGCCTGGGCAGTTTACGGTTTTACAATGTCGTACCGTTATACCCAAGATCCCGCTTATTTGAAGCAGGCCGAGGGAACAGCAAATTTTTTCATCAATAATAAAAATCTGCCTGAAGACGCTATTCCGTATTGGGATTTTAAAGATCCATCTATTCCAAATGCGGCACGCGATGCATCTGCTGCAGCCGTTATGGCGTCAGCCTTATATGAATTATACGGCTATACGAAGAATAAAAGTTATCTGGCTTTCGCCGATAAAATAATCCACTCTTTAAGTTCTGATAAATACATTTTGAGTGATGCTGTAAAAGCACCATTTATTCTTGATCACAGCACCGGAAACTGGCCGAAACACGACGAAATTGACGAACCAATAATCTATGCCGATTATTATTTTCTGGAAGCATTATTAAGAAAAAAAGCTTTGTAATCTATGAAAAACACACAGTATCACAATAATACATTTTTTATTTTTGCGTTTTTTGTTTTTTTTCAAATTTGTCTGAGCAGCAGTTTTGCTCAGACAAAAATGAATATCAATGACAATTGGCAATATTTAGAAAATCATACGCCAAATCTGACTGAAGCTCAAAAAGCAGCCAATTGGATTTCCCTAAATCTTCCGCATACCTGGAACGCAGAAGATGCAACCGACCTAAATCCGGGCTACAGGCGCGATGCCAGCTGGTATAAAAAGAAACTGAATATCCCGCAGATCGATAAAAACCGACGTTATTCGTTGTATTTTGAAGGATCAAACGTAACTACAAAAGTATATGTAAACGGCCAGGAAGCCGGCGGGCATATTGGTGGTTATATTGGTTTTACAATAGACATTACAAATTTGATAAACGAAGGAAACAACGATATTTTTGTACGCGTTGATAACAGTTACGACATCGAAATAATTCCATCCCAAAAAAGTGATTTTTTCATTTATGGCGGGATTACAAGAGATGTCTGGCTCCTGTCGCAATACAAAAATCATATCGATAATTTGAAGATTACAACGCCTGAAGTTGCTGCTAAAAAAGCTTCGGTGCAAATTATTTCTTCTGTTATAAATCCTGAAAATTCAAAAGATTTATCGTTAACGGTAACGCTGAAAAATCCGAAAGGAAAAAAAGTGGCCAGTAAAACAATTTCTGTTTCAGATAAAACAGCCACAATCACTTTCGACAACATCAAAAATCCGGAACTTTGGGATACCGAAAAACCCAATCTTTATTCGGTTACGGCAATTTTATCCGAAAAAAACCAAATAAAAGACAGCGTAACTGATAAAGTAGGTTTCAGATGGTTTGAGTTCAAAGATCACGGTCCGTTTTTCCTTAACGGAAAACGACTGCTGCTTCGCGGTACACACCGCCACGAAGAGCAGGCCGGTGTGGGCGCAGCAATGAGCAATGAACAACATCGAGCTGATATGGAATCTATCAAAAAAATGGGGGCTAATTTTGTGCGTCTGGCGCATTATCCGCAAGATCCTGAAATTTATAAAGCATGTGATGAACTTGGACTTTTGGTTTGGGACGAACTGCCTTGGTGCCGCGGCGGGATTGGCGGTGAACTGTGGCAGACCAATACTAAAAACATGCTCAGGGAAATCATCAATCAAAATTACAATCATCCGAGTATTATAATTTGGTCGCTTGGAAATGAAATGAACTGGCTTCCTGATTTTCCTGACGGACATAATACGGACAGAACCAATGTGTTTTTAACGGAATTAAATGACATTTCGCATCAACTCGATCCGACGCGAAAAACCGCCATCAGAAAATATTATGAAGGTTCGCAGATTGTCGACGTCTTCTCCCCCTCTATATGGTCGGGCTGGTATTCCGGAAGCTATAAAAGCTACCAAAAAGCTATTAACGTTTACAAAAAAGAATACAAACATTTTATTCATGCCGAATATGGAGGTGATAGTCACGTGGGCCGTCACACCGAAAATCCGGTAACGGGCGAAAATGTCATAAAAGCAGAAGGCTGGGAAGAAGCAATTGTGCAGACAAAAGTGGCTAATATTGCCCAGATTGGCGATTGGAGCGAGAATTACATCGTCGATTTATTCGACTGGCATTTGCATATATCCGAGAATGATCCCACGTTTGTGGGCAATGTACAATGGGCGTTTAAGGATTTTGCAACGCCATTACGTCCCGAGGATGATATTCCGTACATGAATCAAAAAGGATTGGTTGACCGAAACGGAATTCCAAAAGATGCTTATTATGTTTTTAAAAGTTATTGGAGTAAAGAGCCTTTTACCTACATCGAATCGCATACGTGGACAGAGCGTCAAGGTCCGGAAAACGTGCCAAGAACAATCAGTGTTTTCAGTAATTGTGATAAGGTTACTTTAGTTCACGAAGGAAAATCACTGGGAGAAAAACAACGAAATCTTTCCCTGTATCCTGCAAATGGTTTAACTTGGGATGTGAATTTTTTAAAAGGGGAAAATACATTAATTGCCATTGGAGAAACAAAAGAAGGAAAAAAGGTTTCAGACACTTTAAAAGTGAACTATCGTTTCAACAAAAATGATACGGCCACTTCTTTACAATTGTCATCAGAAAAATTAAAAAACGGCAATTATTTAGTTACAGCAACTGCGATTGACAATAACAATTTACGTTGTCTGGATTATGAAGAAAGCGTCTATTTTCAATGTATGAAAGGTGGTAACACCTTAAAAAATCAAGGAACTCCAACCGGAAGCGAATCGATAAAAATGGCAAACGGAAAAGCATCTATTGAAGTCGTTCCGGACGGTTCAAATAATCCAATCGAAATGACGGCTTTGAATCAGAGTTTTAAAGGGGAATATTTGAAGATAACAGTTAAATAAAAATAATGCCGCAAAGCCGCTAAACACAAAGATTTTTGCCACAGATTAATATTTTTTTCAAGCAGATGTAACCACAATCTTGTCATCCCGAGGAACGAGGGATCACACATGGAACTCGACAAAGCTTTGCGATTTACTTTACGAAATTCTACTCTGATTTCTCGTTCCTCGAAATGAGAAAAATGAAAAAATCTGCTGAATCTGCAGAATCGGCATGAAAGAAACTTTGTGTCTCAGCGCCTTTGTGGCAGAAAACATAAATAAATATAATACCAATGAAAAAACTATTTACCACATTACTCCTAACCTTATCCTTTATAGGATTTGCACAAAATCAAGGCTTACTCTCTAACGTTCCAAACCGAAAGACTACTTCTTTAAACGGTGTTTGGAATTATATCGTTGATCCGTACCAAACAGGTTTTTACAGTTTTCACCTGGATCAATATGACAAACAGGAAAAACCGGCAAAATCTGCTTTTTACAGTAATTACCATGCTGTTAACAAGCAGGAATTGGTAGAATATGATTTCGATAAATCGCCGGAAATTGCTATTCCCGGCGATTGGAATTCACAGGTCACGGAACTGAAATATTATGAAGGAAACGTTTGGTTCAAGAAATCATTTGATTACGATTTGGCTGCAAAAAAACGACTTTTTGTGTATTTGGGCGCAATCAATTACAAATCAGATGTTTATTTGAATGGCAAGAAACTAGGCACGCATGAAGGCGGTTTTACTCCGTTTAATTATGAAATCACATCTATCGTAAAAGCAAAAGATAATTATTTGGTTATTAAAGTAGATAATACCCGTCATAAAGAAGATGTTCCGACGATTAATACCGATTGGTGGAATTACGGCGGTATTACACGCGATGTAACTTTGATTGAAGAAAATGATTCATTTGTAGAGGATTACAATATACAGCTTAAAAAGAATGACAAAAATTTGATTTCAGGTTTTATCAAAATCAATCATCCTGATGCGAACCTAAATGCTGTAACCATTTCTATTCCCGAATTAAAAATCAAATACAACGGAAAAATTGGACCAGACGGAATTTTAAAATTTGAAATTCCAGCCAAAAAAATCGCCTACTGGTCGCCTGAAAACCCAAAATTATATGAGGTGACAATTGATTTTAACGGACAAAAATTGAAAGACAATATTGGTTTCAGAACCATTGAAACTAAGGAGGATAAAATTCTGTTAAACGGAAACCCAATATTTTTACGCGGTATTTCGATTCACGAAGAAAATGCTAAAGGCGGACGTGCTAATTCTGAAGAAGATGCTTTGCGCTTATTAAACTGGGCAAAAGAGCTGGGCTGTAATTATGTTCGTCTGGCCCATTATCCGCATAACGAAAACATCATTAGAATGGCAGATAAATTGGGATTAATGGTTTGGGAGGAAATTCCGGTCTACTGGACAGTCGAATTTACCAACAAAAACACCTATAAAAATGCAGAAGATCAATTAACAGCAGCTATTACGAGAGATAAAAACAGGGCTTCTATTATTATTTGGTCAATGGCAAACGAAACTCCTATTTCTGATGCAAGAAACACTTTCATCAAAAATCTGGTCGATCACACGAAATCTTTGGACAATACCAGATTAATCAGCGCGGCCTTGTTGACTAAAAACTCGGCGATCAATGATGAAATTGGCGAATTTCTGGATATCATTGCCTTCAACCAATACTTAGGCTGGTACGGCGGTAATCTTGAAGACGCTGAAAAGATCGAATGGAAAACCAAATACAATAAGCCGGTTGTCGTTTCTGAATTTGGAGGCGATGCCAAACAAGGTTTTCACGGGGAAAAAAATGAACGATGGACAGAGGAATATCAGGAATACCTCTACATTCAGAACTTGAAAATGATTGAAAAAATACCTCATCTAAGCGGTTTAAGTCCGTGGATATTAGTTGATTTCCGATCGCCAAAAAGGCTTCTTCCGGGAATTCAGGACGGATATAACCGAAAAGGACTGATCTCGAATGACGGTGCAAAAAAGAAAGCTTTTTATATTATGCAAAACTGGTACGAAAAAAAGAAAAAGGAATAAAAATTTGATTCTTCTATTGGTTTATCTCTTATTTTTGTATGAAACTAAAAAATTATTATACCATGAAAAAATTCAGTTTATTGGCCTTGATCTTTATGATGGCGCTTTCAGTGAATGCACAAGAAGTAAAATTCCCGCCGCTTGATGCCAGTCCGGTTGATATTGCTTATTTCCCAAATAGAGCTGTTAAATTCAAAAAAACCGATACTCCCTCACCCTCAATTAAGGTTACTTATGCAAGACCTTCGGCTAAAGGACGTGCTATTTTTGGAGATTTAATTAAATTTGGTGAAGTTTGGAGAGTGGGTGCAAATGAAAACACCGAAATTAAATTTTACAAACCCGCAACTATTAATGGAGTTTCAATTCCGGTTGGAACTTACAGTTTGTTTGCGATTCCTGAAAAAGACAAATGGACTATCATTATCAATAAAGAACTGGATTTATGGGGATCTTATGCCTATGACGAAAGCAAAGATTTACTACGAATCACGGTTCCTGTAAAACCGTTAGCGACTCCTGTTGAAGCATTGGCAATCGCTTTTACAGCTCAGGGCTCAAATGCAACCCTAATTATTGGATGGGATAAAACATCTGTGGAAGTTCCTGTAACAATTAAATAAATTTTCCCTTGTCATCTTTGAGTAGTAAACTGTAAATGTGACCTGCCAAATGTGAACTATAAAAATGTAAAATGCTGCCCAATTGGGCAGCATTTTTTTTATGGCTGCATCTTTACATAGTACTGCATCGTTACAATTCCTTTTTATCGTGAACTAGCCGAATTTTTATGTACAAAAACGCAAAATAAAAATTAAAAAAAGGCACTTTTTTGCTCAAAATGTAATTTTGACGCATTGAAAAAAGTAGTATTTTAGCTTCAAATGTGGGAATTATATAACATTTAAGTGAAATTATATAAACATTACATACTCTCTAATTTTATATTTGAGCAGATTAAATAATAATTAGCCTATACATGTTCCACATACCTACTAATTTCTTTTTAATTATTATTGCCAAAATTGATAACCAAAACTAAGTTGAAAATGATGCAGCATCTGAACAAAACACTCATATAATTTATTATAACGAGACAATAAAAGTGGCTATCTTGTGTCCCCCAAATAACAAGCTGAGACTCTTTCAATTCTCTCCAATAATTATTATAGTTTTGATTTTGATATGCATCATTTTTTAACAAAAACAATCCCCTCGCTTTTATCGTCATAAATTTTTATGTGAGAACATAAAACACTCCAAACATGGGAATTATATAACAAGTCAATAAAAAATTATAAATGAGTCTTTGCGGCTCCTTTTATTTTTGGGTTATTGATATACAACGACAATTCAAAAGTATTATTGTAAATCATTTTTTATTTTTATTAAGGCTTTTTGCATCATTTTTTCTGCGTCATATCTTAAAAAGAATTAAAAGTAAACCATTCTATACCCTTCTTAATGCAAAAATCCCTTTAAGACAAGATCTTAAAGGGATTTTTTAATTTTAATTTCAGTAATAAAATATTATGCATTTGCCACAGAAGGCTCCAGAATTTTATCTAGTGTAATAGGCAAATCCCTGACGCGTTTGCCGGTTGCGTTAAAAACAGCGTTTGCAATTGCAGGCGCCATTCCTACCAAAGCCGTTTCTCCAAGTCCTTTTGTTCCCATTGGGTTGCTGACAGGATCTTTTTTATTGACAAAAAACACTTCCTGTTTTTCAATATCGGCGTTAACCGGAACATGGTAATCGGCAAAATTATTATTAATCGGACGGCCAAAACGATGATCGATTTCAAGAGCTTCCATCAATCCCATTCCGATTCCTCCAACAGCGCCCCCAAACATTTGTCCGGCAGAAGTTTTCTGATTAATTACGGTGCCAATATCTGCACAGGAAACCACATGTGCCAACCTGATTTTACCAAGATTAGGGTTGATTAAAACCTTTACAAAATGCACAGAAAAAGAGTAAATCGAATATTTTTTTGCTTCTTCTGTTCCTTTCGATTCATTTTCTACGGCCAATTCTTCCAGTTTATTACTGCTGAGTAATGAAGTTACCGATATGCTTTTTGAGCTATTTTTTTTAGAAGACACCGTTCCGTTTGCAAAAACCAGGTCATCTGCAGGAATATTTTTGAAAGTATCTGTTTTACCCGCTAATTCTATTGCTTTTGCGACTAATAGTTTACAGGCATCATTAACGGCAGATCCTACAGATGAAGTCGTTGCAGATCCGCCCTGAGTAGGCCCTTTTGGAAGACCGCTTTTTCCCATTTCGATCAGCACATTTTCTGATGGTAAACCCGTTACATCAGCTCCAATTGCAGTCATCATGGTTGCCGTTCCAGGCCCCATATCATTAACACTGCATTGCAAAACCAAATTTCCGTCTGGTAAAAATTTTGCTTTTACAGTCGTTGGACTTCTGTAACAGCCAAAAGTTCCGGTTCCCATTCCGTATCCTACAAGCCACTCGCCTTCACGAACAGATCCGGGTTTGTTTTTTCTATTTTTCCAGCCAATTTTTTCCATTCCGGCCTCATAACATTCCAGGAGATATTTACTGCTCCAGGGCTTGTTTTGTTCCAAATCTTTCTCGGCATAATTGCGTTTACGAAATTCAATTGGATCCATATCTAATTTATGTGCCAATTCATCCATAGCACTTTCTAAGGCAAAAGAACCCGTTGCTTCGCCCGGGCCACGCATCCAGATTGGCGTGCAGGTATCCAGCGGTACAATACGATATCGCGTCGAAACATTGGCACAATCATAAATAAACCGCGACATATTTACGGTTCCTTCCATAAAATCTTCATAGCTTGACGTCATGGCTACTGCTTCATGCGTTAATCCTGTTAGTTTACCTTCTTTTGTGGCACCTAAACCCATTTTCTGGATCGTATAAGGTCGAAAACCAACATTGGTA
>Ga0247815_10000041_pt1 | contig 99882 bp, 156 predicted proteins | sample UWRJL194509B1_FD_181014 | JGI IMG/M metagenome (GOLD analysis project Ga0247815, IMG submission 181014) | Plant litter microbial communities from Arlington Agricultural Research Station in Wisconsin, United States - UWRJ-L194-509B-1 | ecosystem: Environmental > Terrestrial > Plant litter >... | reverse complement strand
AGATAGACAGGTTAAATGCGGTTGACGGAAAATACATACAAGTTGACCAGACTATGTATGATTTTAAGAAAGATATTAAATAGTGTTAATTACATGACAGCAAAAAGAGCAAAGGAAATAAGAGAAAAATCTATTCAGATAAAAGGCATGTTTTCTCCAAGTAACGGATTTAAAGAAATAGATGCTTTAGTGGTTGTGTTATGTAATTTTATTATAGAATTAACTGATGAAAAATAAACCTCTTACGCAGGCCGAATTAAATAATCCTTTCATGCACATTCCTATGGAGGATCGTTTAAAAGAAAATCACACCGTTGATCTTCGAAACAATTACACTGTGGAACATCTGCCTAATGGATATATGAGAGTAAAAGCTATTGATGAAACTAAAACTTATTAATCATGAACATAGAAATAGAATATGATGATGACTGGGGTTATGTAGCTCAGGTGAAAGAAAAACACATCGTTGTTCAGGCAGACTCTTTAGAGGAACTGTTCAAAGAACTACTCATATCAATTAATCTTGAAAAAGAACTTTCATGAAAAAGCAACCAGATTTTTCAACCTTTTCAAAGCAGCAGCATGAAGATGAAATTCTAAGGATAAGGTACTACCTTCAATGCAATCTTCTTGGATTAATGAATAGGGTTTTAAAAAGTATTGACACTGAGCCTATATCTGAAAAGGATCGATTTGAGAAGGAAAGAATGGAGAAGTCTTTATCTTATCTGGATTATCAATACGAAAAAATAACAGGCAGGAAATTTAACGAAGAAGAAGTTTTAAAGCAGATATTAAGATGAACCTACTCCGACAACTCTCCACCCTTTTCGCGATACACCCTCCCGAGATAGAACACTTCTCGAAGATCAAATCCAATACAGGTATGTCTGACAAGGAATATCTTTTATGGTCTGAGCAGCAGGTTTTAAAAGCGCTACGTGAAGACTGGAATAACATATGCGATGATTTTAACAAAATAATATGACCTACTTCCTCCTAACATACCTCCTCTCAGCAGGCATCCAGTTAGTATTCTACCGCTGGCTGAGCACCTCTCAGGGAGACATCCCTCCCACGCTGAACACCAAAGCGGAGAAGATTAAATATTTGCGTCTGAGCATGATACCTGTGCTGAATACTATTATGGCGATTTTAGGCTTTGGTGCATTTATCTGGTTTTATGCTAAAATAATAAAGATTCATTATGACTGCTTTATTATACGCGAGAAGGGTAAAATTGATGCCGACTTTATTAAAAAATACGGCACGGGTGCTTATTTGAAAAAGCAAGGCAAAGAGTTGGATTATTTTAAAAGATTAACTGAGAAGAAAATATGAAACCAGAATATCAAACCTGTCCAAGATGTTACGGTGACGGAGTGATCCTAGGAACCAGATGGCAAAATAATGTCCTATTTCACAATAGCACTTGTAACGTTTGCAGTGGCAAGGGTATAATATCAAGACCAGTGGAATATGTAAATATATATGATTTAGAACATGACCGCTTCGCATGGTCTCTTAAAACCTTCCCCGAAGCGACACCCTTATCAAGTCTCAACCATTTAAAGTCTGAGATCAGGGAAATCCAGGAAAGCATCGAAGATGGCAAGCCTGACGTGAAAGAATTCGCCGACGCGCAGATGTTGCTGTTCGATGCTGCGGGGAGATGCGGCATCGGTGTACAGGATATATTTGACGCTTTCAGGGAGAAACTTGAAGAGAACAAAGCGAGAACGTGGGAGCAGAATGAAGATGGGTTTTATGGGCATGTAAAGAACTGAGATTATGTATAAGAAAAGATTATACGGATATATCATCGAAAGGAGTTATATGCGATCTTTTAAAGATGAAGATGGAACTGTATATCAGGAAGAATTCTGGATGCAACACTGGAATTGTAAAGTATACTCTGCAAAGGTTTATGCTAATAGAACAATGCAAGACATGATAAGACAGCAACCAGAAAGAAATTTTAGAATGAAACCTTTATACGAATTTATCGAAGAGAAATAACCATGGAAAACTGGGATAAATTAAACTTAGAAATAGACACCGTATTTGACGGGATGACCCCTGAAAAATTGAATGAATGGGAAGCGAATCGCGAAAAGAAACGCGCTGAGAGAAAAGATCGAATGCTTAACAAGGCATCAGTATCGGCATTAAGTATTAAAGAGCGATACGCTAATATTGCTAAAAGTAAATGGTTTCTGGATGCTTACGACAATATGGGATATTTAATTATGGAAATTGAAATCAAAACAGAGAAGATGTCAGACATCTTTACAAAGCAACATATATTAGGACTTCCCTTCGACGCGGTTATCCATCACTTCACGGAGATTGATTCAGGTGACCCACACAATCATCCTTTCTCATTTACAAGCCACATTCTCTCCGGAGGATACATTGAAAGGGTCTATACTATTGGATCATATGGATTATGGCACTACGAAGATATCGAAAGAAAACCTGGAACCGTTCATACCATCGAAGCGAACCATATCCATCAGATTATTTCTCTGCCGCAGGGTGAGTGTTACACGTTAATCCTTCCGGGGCCATGGGAGCAGAAGTCGGGCTTTTACAGGTTCTTTGAGGGTGGATATCAGTTTAGATATTGGGACGAGGAGTATCCTGAGTGATAGAATCAACTATGTCAGGGCTTATATCCTGGCATTTTTCTTTTAAAGGCCATGTAGTAATGCGGTAAGTGTAAGGCACATTACTTGGTGGCGCTAATAAACTGGCATGTATTACAGTACCATCTGCGAGTGTTACGAATCCCATAGTTATTTTGTTTTCATTAAGAATATTCCTTTGCCCAAGTAAGTCATATTCATGCCGGAACTTGTATTATATAATTCACCTAAATCTAATTCTGAAGATATTACCATTTTTAATATCTTCTTTGAAAAGAATAAGTTATAAAATAATCTCAGGAAAAAGTATTTGATAGGTGTCATATTAATTTTGTTTAGTTTTCTTCAACCAATAACCTTCTTGACATCCTCCACCTTTACGATGGATTCCCTTAATGGCCTACAATGTCCTGTAGGGAGAATGATAGTATATTTTTAGCCGCGTTCACATCTCGCAAATGTGAGGTGTTGCAATGGCTGCATACCCATTCTCTTACTTTCAATCCGAGCAAACCTTTTGGGCCGCTCCGCTCTTTACAAACGGAGCATGTCACGGTTGAAAAACTTTCATTCACTTCTTTATATTCGACACCAACCCTAATGGATTTATATGAAAGCATCTCTTTGAAGCTATACCATCCAGCATCAGAGACGCTTTTGGCCATTTTTGTTTTCATTAATTGAGAACTGGAAACATTTCCAACCACTATTTTGTCGTATTCTCTTATGAGTAACGTGCTTACTTTATGACTCCAGTCTCTCCTTTGGTTTTTTATTTTATCGTGGATTGCTGTTACTTGCTTTTTCTTTTTTGCTCGTTGCGCAATAGCTAACTTATTTTCATATTTTTTGGTTAAGTTTCCGCGATCGAATTCTACTCCATCAGAAAGAGTTAAAAGTGTTTTTAAGCCCAAATCAATTCCACAAACATTACCTGTAGATGTTCTTTTATGGATAGTTTTCTCAATAACTAAATTCACAAACCATCTACCTTTTGAGTCTTGACAGAATGATCCAAAACGAATCTTACCATCGAAAGGCTTAGATTTCCAGAATTTAAAAACATGACCAGCATAAACAATCTTGTCATTCTCAACTTTAATCCCAGAACCTTTAAATGGAATCCATTTAAGTGATTTCTTACTAGAACGCCACTTTAAACGAGCCTTTTTACGCCGCTTACAGGATTTGTAGTATTCTTCACATATAGCTTGGACAGTTTGAGAGTGTAAACCTAAATCCTTTGCACAGCCAGACGTTAACTTATTTAAATCAAATGCAGAAAATGTTTTATTAAATTTCTTCCATCGTTCCTGATTAACTTCATTACAATAATTCCAAACAAAATTAACAGAATTAGCCATTTCAATTAGGCAGCTTCTGCTAGTTTCATCCTTTATCCTAAATTGCAATGTTGTTAAATTCATTTTTTTTATAAATTAAAAATCCTGACAGGATTGTAGTTGCAGCTACGCACCGGACAGGATTTAAAAAGATTCTTTATAGTGTTCTGCAAAACACATTTTTATATAGACAAATATAACATTTTTATTTCTTCTCAGCAAGCAAACCTCCTGAAATTATCGCCATTTGAAAAGTATCCATTACATAAGGAATATACATGATCATAACCATCATACGCTTACTATCCCAGGAGAATTCCTGATGGTTTATTACGGTAGTAAATAAGGATGTTGCGTTGTATATCAAAATAGAGCTTACTGCCCAAAATATCGCTGAACGCTCAATATGATCAATATAAAGTTCTTTAATTACTTCTTGATAAAATATAAGACAGAAGTAAATTAAAAACGCTGAGCGCAGAGGAAATGATATAGAAACATATCTATGACTATAAAAATCTGAAAAGTCAGGATTACATATAATGAAGTCTATTAGGAATATTGAACAATAGACGATAGAGATATATTTTATCTTATTCTTCATTCTTTCATCAACAAATACTTCATAAAAGAACCATGCATTACACATAAAGCTAATAAGTACCCATCCATTACAGATAAATAAATCATTCTTACTTTGTGATGCAAAGTGAAGACCAACGAGGTCGAACAACACTTTAAGTGCCATCCATAAAAACAAAACCCGCAAAGGCTTTTTATTGCTCCTGCGGATTGTGAATATTATTATAGGTAGAAATGTTGCAAAAATGCTTACAGCAATGATTGGATATTTTTCAAAAAATGTTAAATATTGCTTCATGAACAGAATATGGGACAAGCCGGCGGATCTCCCGCAGCTTCTTGTATAGTTTCAGTTTTAACCTCCTCCTTCAGAACCAACTCTAAAACGGTCGTCAGAACAGATTTCCCTTCGCGGCCCACCTGTGCAAAGCTCACTCTCAGCCCGGCTACATCCTTTATAGGCACATCTCCAACAAGTTTCTTTAAGATATCTACGCTGTAGAATTCAGACTCTACATATATCTGATCCGCAGCAAGCGGCAGTTTACGGTATGCTTCCTTTCTTTCGGTGGCTTCTTTTAGGGAGATTAATTTTCCTGACATGGTATTGATTTGGTTAAATTTTAAAAACTACCCAAATCTAGGTACTGAATTTTAAAGGGACAAACCGTTAAATCAATTTTGAAACTTTTTAAGTTGATTAATTTCAGAGCATAACTCAAAGTCATAGTGACAGGTTTCGTTATTTATAGACTGTTGCACATAATAAACAACTCCACCAGGACGAATCATTATACCTGTTATGATTCTCTCAAGCTGTTCTGTATCGGTCTTTACATAAACAGAATCTCCCAGAGAAAATGATTCAGATATAGTCATCGTCATAAACTCCAGATTAACCCTTGAAAAATATCCTCTACCTCATCGTAATTAGCCCATCCGAAGATTGTATCGGAAGTGCCTCTCCAAGGCGTTCCTGTTGCGTAATTCCGGTAAAGAATCTGCTCTATCGGGGCTACCTTATACGGAATCACACCATACAGCGCATCATGAATGGTTCTGATTACAACAGGCACATTGGGAACGATCTTGTTTAAATCCTGATTCCAAACGAATCCCTCTTTAAGATATACGCTGTTAGGCTGCAGAGCATCTTCAGCGAAGCCTTCCTGAGATTCTATCGCTTCAAAGATTTTCTCTTTAAGGCGGAATGGTACTGTGTTTTCTTTTATCATATCTTTTTTAAAGGTTTTCCTAGATTTCTTGAATCGTAACCAATGGATACATATTTATGGAAATCTGATTTAAAATATTTATCTACCCGCCACTTGTGAGGGAAAGATGGATATGGGTGAACTTGATAGTAAATACAAAAAAGATTATAAACTTCCACTTCAGAAAGTTCTGACAATCTATCAATCCTTATGACTAGTATTCTCTTTTTCACTCAAATGAGATTACAGGTAAAATAACATATTTATCCTCCTTCGAAAGCACACCTTTAAACACTTTCAAATTCAGCCAGGATTTCGCGTCAAGGTAAGACTCAAAGAAAGGAACTTCATCTCGAAGGGAAACTTCTTCAAGATTTGTATGCCGGGATTCTCTACCGGAATCATTCGCGTAGGTGTTGTCGAGAAAGTATATTTTGAATTGTTCTTTCATTGAGGCATAGGGAAAACAACAATACTATTGCTATTTATCTTATTAAAGATGCTCTCTACAGTATCAGCTACGACATAAGTAATTGAATTATTAACAAGCACTTCAGTAGGACTGTTATCATCTCCCTGAATACAGCTAATGTGCTCAGCGTTGATAAATAGTTCGCTATCCTTTGAATCTACCGCTATTAGTTTTATAAAATTCATAAAAAATTATTTTGTTTAAATGTATCCCAAAGAAATCCCTACCGCCTTACCAACTTCTGCCAGGTTAACCTCTACACCATCTTTAAAGTGCTGATCGAGGATTACTCTCAACATGGACAACTTCGTGCCTTCATCTTTGCTATAATGCATACACGCTTTCCATCCCGCCGTGAAATCCTCTTCCATGAAGTCGGCAATCTTTTTGAGTTCTACGGCAGGAACATGCTCGTTAGATTCTTCTTCGAGACGATAGCGCGAGTAAAGTTTCGCGTAGTGTTTTATTTTCTTGTTGGTCATATCAGAAGTGAAGTAAAAAAATCAGACTCTTTCAAAGAATATCCTTTAAGAGTACAGTAATATACCTAAACCCTTCTCACAATAATGTGGTTCGAAAACTTTCGTAGCATTAATTATCCCAGTTCAACCCGAACTGGGCATCCCTTCCAGCGATTTGCTCGTCAGAAAGGTTCTCTGCCGGCTTTAACTTGGTGTAGTGAGACAATGAATCGATGTGATTCGGGATGGTGCCTACAATGACTAAATCCAGTTCGGAGTTAACACCAAGGATATCCACGGTTTGTTTTGTTTCTTTATGGGTTGCTATATAAGCCTTACCCTTCTCGATTTTCTGTGACATGATGATTTTTAGTTTTTAGTTTATTGAAGTAGGGCACACAAAATGTATGCCCTTTGATAAATTATTTCATTTGATCAATCCGCTCATTAAGCTCATCTCTCATTTTGATAAGTTCATTTTTACCGCCTAAAGGAGAAATTAATAAGCTTTTGTCTATCATAGGAAATGGACCTTCATGGTGACTACCTTCGATAAACTTAACATAACACCAGTTAGATTGGAATCCGAAACTTTCTGCGAACTTATTAAAAATAACATCTCGCATATCTTCGCTTTTTCTGATGTCTACTTTGATCAACGGAGACATCGTTTCCGGATCTAAAATCATTTCCAACCTTGACTTCATAATTGATTTATTTATTCCGTGGCTACGTTGCTCGACGGTATCTTTATGATAGCTTTAAAAGCTCAATCATTTCCTTTCTCAAAACTTCAAACCTTTTACGGTTCCCCGCAGGAACATCCTCTTCACGGATACTACTCAGAATAAGATATGCCGGGTACAGGTCCAACGCTAAAGCTAAACTCGTCAGGGTTTCACTGTTCGGGTATCTTCCCTGGCCGCATTCCAGAAAAGAGATTGTCGTCATCGCAACACCCGCTTTCACGGATAACTCTTTCTGGGTTAACTTCTTTAAACGGCGCTGTTGTTTTACAATATCTCCTAAGATCATGATCAAAGATATGTATTTTTGTGAATATTATCAAATCATTCAAGGTTTATTTTTAATGCGTTCCTTTCATTCTTTATTCCTTACAACGAATATCCTCGGCATGGAGGTTAAATGATAATATCCGCACTCCGGACAGATGTAGCAGTGGATATCCTTGCCGGAATTACGCTTCTGTATTCTCGCGCTGCGGCGTGCTTCTTTACGGGTAAAATATTTGTTTTTCTCTTGGCATTTCATTTATGAATTAACAGTTTTGTTTTCATTTTCAAGTTATTAATTATCCTATTGATTTGATAATTACGGATTCTATTTATTAAATCAGATTTAGTACCGTGATTAGGTATATCGAAGAAGTCAACAAAATCTTGACGAGTAAACCATTTATTCATTTCTTTCTCCCATTCGTCTCCATAGGAATCCTCTAACCGCCTTCTTGTTGAGTCTATCATGCCTATTAATAATTAATCCCTTTTTCTGTTAAATAATATTTAGCAACGGTTTTATCGCCCGATATTATTAATTTGTATTCTACAAGCCCCATCCTTTCAAGTGCCCTGAAAGAGCTAAACCTTGGCTTGCTGGTAAACTGAGAGAATAAAGCGTTAGACAACATCAGCTCCCATTCTTTCTGAAAGAGGAAACTCGCTCCGGGTTTCGACTGGAGTTCCCTGATAAGAAGGAGCTGTGTTTTGGATGGATTAGGCATTTTCATATGCGAGGCTTTAATTTACTAACTCTTCTTTGATGTTCTTTAAAAAACTTTTTACCTCCAACTTTAACTTCTTTCTTTTTCAATCTAGCACCTAAACTATTCCCTGCCACAGATTTCTTTTTCTTTACTGCCGGAGTGGGATCATTCAAATCCCAATACTTTTTAAATATCGCTTTCATTCGATTATTGTAAAGTATCTTATTTAGGATATCAAACTTTTCTTCAAGTATTTCTTCATTTGTATACCTGAAAGTTTTACCTAAACCGTGCATCTCTGTAGCTTCGTCGCGAAGACGATCTTTCTCAGCTTGATCAAGTTTTTTATGATAACCTCCATCAACTTCGATTATAAAATTAAGAGGCTGTTCAAAGTAAAAGTCAATAATATAAAGACGACCTCTTTTTGTCTTATCGCGCGTCAATACAATAACCGGAACTTCTCTTCTGAAAGGTATTCTTAGTCGCCTAAGCTGCCTGGCAATCTTTTGAACTGCCCATGTATTGTGCTTATATAAATTTTCTTCTGCGTATTTCTCACCTAAAGCAAGGAGTCTTTGATCGTATGCACTAAAATCTGGCTTTACCATTCTATTAAATCGTAAATATTCGTTCTTACATAACAAGTTGTGTCAAGAAATAATGGCGTTGATTTGCTGACAATCATTTTATCTTTGTGAGTAACGCCATTGCGATAAACCTCTACACGGAAGTAATCTGTATAGGTAGCTTCTTTTTCAGACTGATGCTCATCTTCGCTATCTATATCAGACTTTTTCCTTACTTTATTCTTTTGTTTCTTAAATCCAGTGATTATAAAATACTGATCAATGCCTATTGCGGTAAACTTGTCACCTACTTTAATTGGGTCCATATGTTATATAATTTTCAAAAAGGAATTGAATTATCGAAATGCAAGGTTTGAGTAGCATCTAAGTTTTTACGTGATATGCAGAGAGCATTAGCCACCTTAAAAGGATGTTTCTTTAAAGAGAGAGATGAATAGCGCTTGCTTATAGGAAAGAAATATTCCTTCCCTTTCCACTTTTTACAAAAACCTTTAAAAACTGATAAATTGTGCATCATTTTCGGGTGCGTATGATACGTTTTACTATCATAGATTACAAAAGTTCTACCTTCGTAATACTGTGACACGCTTTGCGCACGTCTATAGCCCGACAATGTCGTTTCCGGTATATCCAAAAGCATATTTCCGTATGAGAGACTAACAAAAAGATCCCACTCTGGTTGTAAGTACCTTGGATTCTCTATTGTCTCAGGAGCCTTATCGCGAGGATTAATCTCCTTATACTTTTCAATATGTCTTTTCTTTTGGTAATACTTTGTACGAGAATAAATCATTTCAATTAAAAATGCCCGAAATGATCTTATATTTTTCCACGAATAACTTTTCAGTTCGTCTTGGCTAAATTTTACAAATAAGTCGTTTTTGTCTCTAGTGAATATCTTATTCTGAGATACTAACTGGTAATTATTTTTTGATTTAAGAGAAATGTATTTTTTCTCTATCAATGCCTTGATATGATTTTTAGCAGTGCGAGGATGAAGACCTGTCGCTTCTTGGAACATTTCTTCGGTAAAGGTTCCTGCACGTTTAGAAGCCTCTAAACGAATCTGTAAATAACTTAAAAAATATCTTCCCCTGTCAGAAGCTTTTATCTCCTTATAAGCAAGTTCGACATAGATGTAAGTTTGATCCATTTATCTGGCATATAAAACCAGATTGGACTAAAGGTTTTGAGGCCCAATCTGAGATTCACGAAAATTGTCATCCGCCAAGATTAAATTTTGTTCTCAAGATGGGCCTCTGAATTTTATTGGAGCCGTATGTAGTACGCAAAAGTAATACAATAATCGTGATACATTCAATCTTGGCGAACACAAATATACACAATTATGATTAATTATCTCATATACATAATTAAATTTATTTTCCATATATTTACACGAATAATTTTAGAAACTTCGAGCACTGCCTGTGGACCCATTACAGCAAACACTTTACGACGAGCTAACCCAGATACAGATCAGGGATGATGGTACATTCCCTGGCAAGCGTAAGCGGATGCTTGATCCTCCTTTGCTGATCTGGAAGAAGGAATACGAGAAAGATGATACGCTGTGGCTGAACCAGATTCAGCAGCTTAGTGATTCGATGTTATTCAATGAATCAGGCATCTACGACGATGATAACCCGAACACGCCTCACCTTTTCAATGTTGCCAAGGGAAAGATCGACCCGAAAGATTATGTTGCTGCGGAGATGGCATACGGCTACAAGGGTTTAACCCCGATGCGCGATAACCATTTCTTTTATGCCGCTAAATCGCACACGTTAGGCGAGATCGTTAAGCAGCCGTTGAAATATACCGTTAAGAATATCTCTAACGAGTACAGCTTTAAAAAGCTTAAAAAAGATAAATCCAACGCGAAGAAACTTTTAAAGAATCTTCTCTCACAGCAGGCTGCTTCTCAGGATGGTGTGAATCTGGATTTCCTTGAAGATAAAAGCATCAGCTTAGCGGCACCTATTGACGAGGTACTGGATAGATTATTTGCTTCTGATGAGATGGAGCTGATCTTGTTTAAAATCCTTCAGCATGTCAATAATGAGCAAAATTTGTTAAAATTAGGCAGAGACTGTTTTGATAATAAATTCGACATCAATTCAGAGTTCGCCTTTGTGGATGTAGTCAATGGTGAAGTGGTTGTGAAGCATGTACACCCGTCGAATGTGCGCATGGTGGGAAAACGCGGCATAGAAACCTTCGAAGATTCGGGACTTGTCGCGGCATCAGTGATTGATTATCTAACGCTTACAGAGGTGATGGATAAATACGGGGATATTCTCGATACCGGCACCGGCGCAAAGGGACTTCTTGACGCGGCAAAGAAATTGAGAGATGGTGTTGAATGCATTTACGACCCTTCGAGGCCATACTTTTCAGAATACTACAAAACCAATGTGCTCACCTCTGTAGCGAATAACTTTTCAGAACATACTAATCCACAGTTCGGCAGGGCAGATTATTTCAGAAACGTTTTTTATCCTTTTCAGAAAGGCGCTTATGCGCTTTCCAATACGATCCTTGAACAGAAGATGTTTTTCAAGGTGTCTGTGCCTAAGAAATACCTGGTAGAGATGAACGGGAAGCCGACTACCGCTCGAGAGGTGGAGCAGTGGCGTAAGACGATTGATGATGATCGTACGATGATCGCCAACTGGATCGAGATTGATCCGAATGAGAAACCTCCGAAGGGATATACTGAAGAGAAACACAAAAGAGAATTATGGGAAGCGACACGTATCGGGCATGGGACGCTGCTTGATGTGGGCCGTTATAAATATGCTACGGTAAAACCGGTAAAAGAGCGTTATGTAGGCATGCCTATTGTAGCGCAGATCAGCCGGGAAAAGTCTTTGGTTTTGGTCGGAGAGAACTTTGCAAGGATGACTAATACGCTGTTTAACCGTATCGAGGATATTGTCAACCTTTCAGGGCTTAATGCGGCACTTTTAATCGATGAAGCGATCATTGGATCGGGTCACGCTAAGGATGCGCTGTATAGCGCTAAAAAGACGGGTATCCTGATGTATAACAGCTCGAAGATGGTAGGCTCTAACGAGTATACCCAAAAGCATTTAACGATGCTTCAGATGGGGAACCATATTAACGAGATCAATAATATGCTTACCTTGATCGGGATTCTTAACGAAGGATATAACCGTATCATCGGCACGAGTGAACAGGTGCAGGGCATATCTAATCCTTACGAGTCTGGCGCTAAGCAGCAGATGAACATTGCCGCGCAGAGTCAGCTTAAAGTGGAGAAATTCTACGAGCATAACCTTTTCATGAACCAGGTGCTTCAAAGGGTTGGCGATGTGAGCAAGCATGTGTATGCGCGTGAAGGATATATCAATGTGAAACTCTCTGATGGAGAGCGCGAGTTCTTGAAATTGAGTAAAGATTTAAATGTTGCGGATTTTGATATTTATTTGGAATCCGGTGCGGCATTGAAGGATAAAAAGGCTATCTTAGATAACGCGGTGATGCAGGTGCTTTCTTCGGGCGGTATCGATATGCTGGAGCCTTTGATTAATATCCTTTACACGGATAATCCTGCCGAGGCGCTATCTATTTTCCGTAAAGCAAAAGAGGAGCTTCAGGCAGCACAGCAGCAAGCACAGCAGGCCGCAAGTCAGCAGGCACAGTTGCAGGCTCAGACCATGCAGCAGAAAAATCAGATACCTGTGGATGTAGCGCAGATTCAGGCACAGTCCGCAGCGAACGTTCAGCAGTTGAAAAACGACGAGCAGCGTAAACGTGAAGATGCGAAAGGTGCTTTGAATGACATCAATGATACCAATAAAACGCAGGATAAGCTTCTTGATCACGAGTTAAATAAAGACAGTCAATCTTATCAGGCCGGCTTGGAGGCGCAACTTGAAAGGCTTCGCCAGGAGAATGAAGCTTTGAAGATGGCGCAACAGAATAAGCAACAAGAACCACAAACAGTATAGATTATGGGATTTTACAGAAAGAAGCCGGTAGTTATTGAAGCAGTTCAATTACTCGATAATAAGGATTCTGTTAATGAAGCAATAATTTTTATCCATGGAGAATCTGAAGTTTCGACCGAATGGTTGAAAGGTGCATATTATGAAGATATAAATATGCAAGGTTATTTAGGCATACAGACTTTAGAAGGAACAATGAAAGCTAGTTTTGGAGACTGGATTATTAAAGGAGTTTCTGGAGAATTTTACCCATGTAAGCCTGATATTTTTCATAAAACTTATGAAACCATTTAACCATGGCAAAATCCCACTACAAAAAGTTCACTGCTAAACGGGGTCAACCTCGTTACGAAAGCAAGCCGGAGGCGAAACCTGAAGAAGATGTATTTGATAGGATTTCTGAGAAGCAGGATCAGAAGGGATTAAATGATTGGTTTGAGCCGACTAGAAACTATTAAAAAGAACCACTTATGAAAAGATTAGATTTTTTGAAGTCAGTTTTAGCATTGCCACTTGCGGCCAAATATGTTCAGGTTGAAGATAAATTTAAACCTGATAATTTAATGCCTCCGAAAGGGTATGCGATAACTAAGAAAATAAAAGGCGTGCCTATGGATAGGCTTCTTAGAAAAGTTGATGGAGGTATTGTCTCGGAAATGAGTTTAAAGGAAGCAATTTATCAAGCTAAAAAGACTGATAAGGATATTATATGGTAGTTCACATTGACCCTTTAACCGGACAGCCTTTATTTATCATGGATCAAATTATGATGGTTAACGCCTTCAAAAAAATCTATGATACATACGGCATTCATGGTATTTATTACATCGTTTTCTACGGATGGGCTGCAAGCCCTTACGCGACGATAACCAATCCGAAGGAACGTCATGAAATGGTATGGGAAGAAGTAGGAAATACTAAATACTATGACCCTGTCACAAAGACCGATCAGCGAAGCCCTAAAAGAGCAGTTCCTTATCCGGAGCCACCGCAACCACCGGCGCTCGATGCAAATAAAAGACCTATACCGAAAACTCCGATAGAGCTTAAACGTGACGAAGCTTCCAATGCGATATTTGATGCGTGCAAGAAAGTAACAAAGATTGCCAGGGTTCCTGTATTAGAATCTAAAATTCAGTACCTTGCTATTATAGACCGAATTTGGGATGGACTTAAACAGCCATTCGATCACAGGAAGTCTGCTTCGGATGCAAAAGAGGCGGCTGCTCTTCAAAAACTTTTACTTGGCAACAGGAAAGATGCAGAAGAGAGGCTTGATCACGTATTGGTGCAAGAAAGAGAAATATTAACAAAGGCTGATGTAATGGCCTGTTTAAACGATTTTTGGCTTACGACATAATGGCAAGTTTTAAATTCCCCAAGACAAATCCAGAATCCCTTCGCGGGATGGCTTACGCAATCCGGAATGAAATGTCTGGCGGGATTGCTGTGGATGATAACCGCTTTTCGATAAGACAAATTGAAACAGAGATACGCCATACAGCGGCACTTATTCAAAAGCAGGAGGATATTGCCAACGAGATTTTAGGCATAACACCAAGCCAAAGCAGGATCACCCCTTTCGCATGTATTGTTTTAAAAGACTCCAAGGATTTCGTTTGTAAATGTACAAAGTCAGGAGGGAGATTCAAATCAGCAACAATACCTGCGATGTATGAATGGAGAAGTCAGCCGTTCATTACCTACGTAGGTAATTCTGATTTGAACATGGAATTCGTACCAATGACAAGTATACAGGAAATTAACGCTACAAGTGATCAAATTAACAAGCCTGTGTATTTTATCCTTGGAAGTAAAATCTACGTGTCATTGCCTAAAAAATACGCTTTAATGTGTGAAGTTACTGTGATTGGTATTCCAGAAGATCCAACTGCCACGAATGGTAAATGTTTCGACGTTTGGAATATCGGATGGAATGCGCCAGGACATATCAAACAATTAACGAAAGAACGCGTTATGCAAAGTCTTGGAGGGAATCTTCTTCAAACGGCGCAGGGAAGAGATGTTCGTAATAATGGGAATGCCGGTAATCAGTTTGTAACTACTAAAACAGCTTGATTATGATATTAGGCACTTATAAAATAAAATATACTGCTTCGAATACAGTTCAAATTAAAAATTTGATAACTCATTCTGATTATTTGAAAGGTAAGATGATAAAGGTTAAATCTGAAAGGGATAAATATTACAGTCAGTTTGGTGAAAATTGGTTCACGAATGAGTCTCCTTTATTTAAAGCAATGAAAACAGGTTTGATGGATGTAAATGATTTTGTACACGAAGTTGAATTTGAAAAGATATAATCAATGAGAACTCATAGTCTGGAATATCTTCTTTCTCAGGTTAATAAAACCGTCATGATGCCCACTGCGGAGTCTATTCGTATCGGGGTGATGGATGGTGTACGTCATGTATTCAGAAGAATCGGTATGCATTTAATCTGTGGCTACAATCCTGATGAGGAGATTGATATTGTGGAGAATAAATACAGGATTCCGGATCGGGTGATTTCTATTGAGAATGTTTTTGATCGTAACTACGATTTTGATAATCATGTTCTAAGCACTTCCCGTAGAAGGGACTTTGATGGATATAAAGTGAGTTCGGGGTTGTATACTGGAAAGTTACTCGCTTACAGGGAAAGTCCTTTGGAGTTGTATTTCCCAAATGTAAACCATGGAAAGGCATATATGTCCTGTCATTATCTTTACGAGGATGAGGACGGAGAATTGATCATACCGGAGATCGCTTATATGGCATGCCTTCAGTATTGCAGTTACATGCTTCTGGATCAGAGTAACAATCCAAGAAACCCTAAGTGGCAGGAACGTCGTATTATGGAGCAGCAGGCTAACCAGGCTATACTTGAAGCGAGAGGAAATCTAAACGAGACAAAGGTAACAGATCACAGAACAGCAAGACTTTTACGATAGTACATGGCCACATCACAGACTTTCACGAATACTTTTGTCAATGGGATGTTAACCGACATTGATCCGCACGAACAACCCAATAGTTCGTATCGGTATGCAATTGGTGGTCGTCTAAGCCATAACAGAACAGACAATGTAAATAAGTCTTTGGATGAGAATGTGAAGGATGGAAAGACCCGCGCTTTTACAAATGCTAAAGGGAATTCTTTTTCATTTTCTCTTTGTGAAGGATATCAGCCGATAGGATCAATCGAAACGACGAAAGGTGCTGTAATATTCAGCACGAATAAAACAAATTCAGAGATTGGATTTTTAACAGTCAATGATAACGTCTACAAAGAAGGATATGCTGTATACACTACTCTTTTCAATGACAGAAACGACCCGAATGGAGACTTGTTAAATTTTAACATTGACAAATATATCCATGGATTTAATGTCTACGAGAATGAATTCATTGACCGGGTATATTGGGTTGACGGATATAATCAAAAAAGAGTAATTAATCTGCCGCTGTTTTATAAAGCAGATGGCACTACATATCATAATCAGGTTGACTCTTGCACATCGGGATCAACCTACCCAAAATCTCTTTCTGTTCATGCTTTTGACGAGCGCATGGATTTGATATTCCCAAAGATGAAATTCTGGAAGCGTATTCCAGGGAAGCTAAAGTCCGGGCAATATCAGCTCGTATGTAAATACATTTCTAAAACGGGACACTCTTCGGTTTGGTCCCATTTGACGCGTCCAGTATTTGTTACGACAGAAAGACTTGATGGAGATATTACTGTTGGCGCTACTACATACAATAATGCCTATAAAACTAATCATCACAACCGGACGATGAATATCTCCAATGTGATGACAGAGGAGGGGCAGAAGTGGATTATTGATGGCATAGATACGCGTTGGGATCAAATCGCTATCGGATATGTATATCACGAATCTTCGAAAGCATTCCAGGAAGCAACACAATATAAAATTTACGATATAACATCGCCGGTTTTATTGGTTGATCTGATAGGTCACACAGGTATTGGTATCACGCAGGATGAATTAAATCAGCGATTTGAAACGCAGCTTGAAGTAGAGACAACCACACAACAGGAGGGACGTACATGGGATGCTAATATAAGAACACTTCCCGACCTAGCTATTGACTTGTCTAGTGTAACAATATCCCCTAAGATAAAATATTTTAGGGCAGATAATACATTGGAGCCTCCTTTCAGTGCTGTTTTTAACCCGGTTACAGGGCGTAATGACAATGATCCGATCACGAACACCTTTACCTATGATGAAGAGTTTGTAATCAATAATTTTGGAGATAATAAAGAGGTTTATAATTGTGTTGACGATTATACCAATTATAAAGGCCAGTTATTCAATCACCTTTACAAAGGATATTTCCGTGGAGAAACGCAGCCTTTTGGATTGCTTTTTATAGATCGAAAAGGGAATCCTTTGTTTGTGCAGCATATTACGGATTATACCTTTCCTCAGCAGTACGATACGAAAGACGCTCAGGGTAATCCTACGGACTGGACTTTGACGCGCCAGGCTAACGATGGGCAGTTCGATTTAAAAGCCATGGGTGCTGTGTTCTCGAATATTGTTATTCCTAAAAATTTGCTGTATGATAAATTCGGAAAGTTGAACATTTCCGGATTTAAGATTGTCAGAACAGAGCGTATAAGAAGAGTTGCCAATCAGGGTATGCTTATAAATTGCTACACGACAAGTAATGGGAAAACTGATACTGATAATGATCGTTTTGTCCAGCCTACGCTTTGGTATTCTAACGAATATAGACCCGAATATGCAAACGGATCAGTTCCCAATGGTCACAATTATAGCGGAGCTTTAGGATCAAATTATAAAAAGAAACAGGATAATGATGGACAGGAAGACGGTTTAAGTGCTGCGCATTATTTTAATTATCATTCTCCTGATATTCTCATAGAGCAAGCATTGCCTGAAGGATATCTTTCCGGTGAGATGCAGCATATAGGTTTTGCGCATAAAGCATACTCTGAGAAGAAAGCTATTACGGGAGACAGAAAGAACCATGCTTATACTAAAAGCTATAGAAGCTTGCCGTTGTCATGGCCTAAATATTTAACATTATTAAACTATGGTCGCCCTAAAATAGGAGATAAGTCTCGTATAAAATTCGCTTTCCTTCATACAAAAGGAAAATTTGGAATATATAGTAAAGCAGAATTCGATCCGGAAGCTTCTGATATTTATGACTACCGGGCAGACACTTGGGCAACTTTGTTCTGGAATTCCGCTTTTCAGGATGGATCTGTAAATCCTGATGAAATAATAAATCCTGCAAGTCCTTTCTCTTCTACTCAGCAACCTTATTCTGTAATTATGAAATTACAGGATTTTGAATCCGTTGATGCGATTGAGGATAGTAATTCCAAGTCTACATACCGGACAGCGAATATGCTTGTTACGCCACCAAATTATTACACAGGTGCTGATGAAAGCTCACTTGAGACAAGAAGGTATTTTTCAACAGGGCATTACCAGCCAATTACTCAGGCAATACTTGACCAGGCTGAAAAGCAAGTTGATGGACAGGGAAATTTGACAGCGTATGTCTTTTCAGGCGTTGAGATATGGGGCGGAGATTGTTACGTGAATCTATTTGATTACGTCCGCCTATATCCAGAGTATATGGATTGTTCTAAATTTAATGGAAAATATCCTAATTATTCACTTTCTCATATTATTCCCAATGAAAGCCGTTATAACCTAGCGCTTTTATATGGGAGAAGGTTTGCTGCTAACTGCGTTTACCCACAGGATGTAGCGTGTGATAATGGAGCAATACAGCTTTCAAATGGTATAAATTCTGAGCAGACTGAGTCGTGGTCTTATAATGAGGTCCTTCTTTTAGAGGAGAATACTAAATTTTATTTTCCTAAGCCAAGTACGATAAAAATTGTTGATTACCAACCTAATATTATAAGATTTTCTCCCAAGAAAATTGATGGAGAACTTGAAGATTCTTTCCGTCAAAAGTTAACATCCGATTACGGATTCGCTACAGGGGAGTTTGGAGCTATACAAAGGTTAATTCCGGCATTTAATTACATTTATATAATTCAAGAAAAGGGAACTTTCTCTTTGCTTACTCAAGCAGACAGGGCTATTGCGACAGATGCTGGTGCTTTACAAATCTCCAGTGGAGCAGTGTTTGGTGGTGTTCGTCCTGTGAGTAAAATCTATGGCACTCAACATAAAAATAGTGCATGGGTGTTTAACGATAATTTTGGCTTTTTTGATGCCAGAATGGGTAAGATTGTTATATTTAGTCAAGCAGGAATTCAGTCAGCTTCTGACACTAATTCCATATCTGATCCTGTAGTTGAAAAGTCAATTTATTTTGACAGAAATATATCGCATCAGGAAGGACAATTTATAGATGTGATTTCTGCCTTGGATACTGAAAACAATGAAGTTCTTACGTCATTCATTTACGAAGGGCAACAGAATAGCAATCCGGTAAATGATTACAACCGTGAAGATGAGCTATCTTCATTTTCTTTAATTTTTAACAAGGATGCTGGTAACTTCCATGGGTATTCGTACGACATCGCGCCATTTTATTTCAATATTCGTAGATTTTTATTAACTTCAAGTCCTAAATCGGGGTTACATCACGAGATATTCCTGGCGAATCATGGCTTATATGGCAATTATTACAGAGAGTTTAAAGAAACTATTTTGGAATATATTGTTAATCCTGCGCCGAATTTCAGGAAAACATTCGATTCTATATGGTTAAATGTTAACTATGAAGGATGGGAAAGGATTTCTAAAATATTATTCCAAGCTCAGGATAATATCCATGAGGTTATTCTTACAGAATTAGAGGCAGCTAATATTGTTCATAATGATTATAGATATAAATGGAGTGGATCGCTCTTGTCAGGACCATCCAATGAGTTTGATCCTCTAATGGAGAAAGAGCGGTTGAAGAGCACTTATTTGAAAGTTCGTATTACGGTTAACAATTCTTTGCAGCTTATTGACGGTAAAAATACTCAGGTAAGTTTCACGTCAAGCGATTTTAAGTTCCGAATTAATTCTCCGAATCAATACTAAGAACCACATATATGATATTAGCTACTTATAAAATTACTTATCCAGACTTAGGTGTTAATCAAGTTAAAAATCTGATTAAACATTCTGATTATTTACTTAGTAAGCAAATAAAGGACAAAGATGAGCGAAATAAGTTTGTGTCTGAATTCGGTGAAAATTGGTTTACGGATGAATCTCCTTTGTATGAGTCTTTAAAAAGTGGCGTTCTTGAATGCAATCCTGAGTTTGGAAGTTTTAAAATAGAAGCTCGTTTACTTGATGAATCAAAGAGAAGGAGAGTGAGTTATAATCACCTTTATTATCCAGGTGAAACACTAGGAGACAAGTGTGTTTTCTTGCAAGATGTTGACGGTGATAGTAAGAGAAGGAAAGCTTTATTTAGGTGTCGTTGTGGTAATGAATTTACGGCCTTTATATTAAATGTCAAAAGAGAGCATACTACCTCCTGTGGGTGTGTACAAGCTAAACAAAGAGGATCTTCTCAATTTATACATTATAAGCATGGAGATTTAGTAGGTTCCTGTATTTATTTAAGGGAGAGTCAAAGATATAGTAATAACAATAGACGTGCAGTATTTTTATGTAAATGTGGTAAGGAATTTGAGTCTAATATAGCTTCAATAGTTAGTGGGGACTGTAAATCATGTGGATGCTACAAAAATGCTTTAATGAAAGTTATAAATATTAAACATAATATGTCTTTCAGTAAAGAGTATTCTTCTTGGTCAAAGATGAAGTCAAGGTGTTATAATGACTCTGATGAGCGTTATATTCATTATGGGTATAGAGGTATAAGTGTTTGCGATAGATGGTTAGAGTCTTTTGATAATTTCTATTTAGATATGGGTGCCGCTCCATCTAAAAATCATAGCATTGATAGAATTGATGTAAATGGTAATTACGAATTGAGTAATTGTAGATGGGCTACATCAAAACAGCAAGCTAATAATAAGAGAGATAATATATTTTTAGAGTTGAATGGGTTAAAAATGACAATATCTCAGTGGTCTGACAGGTTAAACATTAAACCGGGCACTTTGTATTTTAGATATCAAGCAGGTTGGAATGTGGAAGAAATTTTAAATGTAGATTTTATTAGTAAGTATAATAACAAGAAATTTCTTTTGAAAAAACAAGAAGATGGCATTATTTAATACAATAGCCCCTCAGATTACAAGTCAGCCAAGATTACGAAATTTTAGTAGTAATTGGTGGGGCAAAACGCGTTTGGCAATTTCCGGGCAGAATACTGACGGTACATCCAACGTTTTCGGTTCTGTAGTTGATAAAGCCTTGAGTCCGGTATTATCTCTTGTTGGCGGGTACTATCTTGGACCAGCAGGGGCCATTTTAGGCAACAAATTAGGTTCGCTTGCTAATACCGGACTTAATTCATGGAGTGAAAAACTTACAAAAGGAACAAGTACTCAGATTCAGAGTATAGCTACTAACAACAAAGAAGAAGGTAATGATGCTTTAATAAACATATTATCTCAGGTAGCTGGTGCTGCCGGAGGTGCAGCCAAATCATCCAATCTTTTTGCAAGTTCATCTAAGCCGGCAGACTCCGGTTTCACAACCTCTGAAGCAGGGAAATCTTTTGACAGTTTAATACGGGGGAATCTTGCGCAGAGTAATGGTTTTAGCTCAGCCCCTGTAGCAGCCGCAACTTCGAATGGTTTTGGCGGTGCAGTAGGTGCTTTAGCGAAACCTTCTTTCTTGGATGCCTTGAAAGCGAATGCAGGGCAGTCTCAACAAAATCCACTGTTAAGTAATGTTACGAACTTATTGACTCAATACAGTCAGAATCAAAATCAGAACATGATTAACCCCGGTAATGCGAATCAATTTCAAATGAACAGCACGGTGGGGATGGGACAGACTAATTCTATTTTGGAACCTGCTTCAGGCAATAGCAATATAACCTGGCTCGATGACCAGAAGAAAACAAAACAAGTAGGTACTTCAACGTTGCCGAATCCAATTTACGGAAGTGCTATCGATGATAAATTTGGCTATCCTACTTTAAATGGATTCGCTGACGGAGGGAAGACTGCTGACGGTGCCATTATTTACGATAAAAATGACAAGACTACAGAGGATTACTATATGCTTCCAAAAGTATCTATAGAAAACACTCCTGTAGAGCATATGATAAAAAGCCTCTCCATTGGTGCAGCGCGCTTTGGAGAGCGTATTTTCGATCAGGAAAGTAATTTAAAACAGGAACAGATCATGAGATCTCCGTTATCCTTGGATAAAAAGAAGGCGTTATTGGGTGATCACATCTACGATGAGCTTTTAACGCATAAAGATTTTCAGGGAGATCAAAATTTTGCAGACGGTGGTAAGCCTAAACCAAAGCCATATATAACGAGCAATCCTAATGATCCTCGTATAAGAGCGTATAATGATAGCGCTGCTCTTTATAATAATTATAATCAGGTTACAGCAGCTTTAATTAAAGCTGGGTACAATAATGGACAAGTGAAGGATAAAGAAACTCTTCTTAGTAACTTGTTTAATGTCGCTAGTAAAATATTGCCCAGTCTTCCTACTGGAAATTATCATAAAGAGACTGATCCTTGGAAGCAAGCAATGAATGTTGTTCATAATTTCCCTCAACTTACAGGGTTAACCCGTAAAGGTACTTTAAATCAAGTAGATGATTTTGTGGCAGGAGTTATAAATAAAAATATACCAAAACAGTTATATTCAGATAGTATCAAACCGAGTGGAGTTACCAATTATTTCAAAGACATTAAGCCCGAAGAATTGGCAAATGTATTCGCGACTGATGATAATAAAAAATTAATACCTGCCAAAATATCATCAAGAAGAGAAGCTATACAAGATATAAGAACTGTTGCTAAGTATGATAATGTAAAGCCAAATCAACAAGTTATTTATCAGCCGACACAAAAGACAGTAGTGCCTACCGTTACTCCAACACGTAAAGAACAATTTGCTCAGAGATTACAGACACCGGTTGCTCCGCAAAGAGTTGTAATGCCAAATGTTGATCCTATTGAGAATACTGATCAGATTCAAATGGTGTTGCCAGATATTCAGGTGCCTGTTTATGTAGCACCGCAAATCCCTGTTGTGCAACCATTGCAATCTCTTCCATCGGCACTGCCAGGAGAAACAATGGATGCCTATCAAAGAAGATTAGCGGGACTTAGAAAGTCCAATCCTAATACATATAAAACAAATACGAACCAGTTCAAACAGCCGGTTATGGAGCAAGATAATTTTGCGGGAGGTGGTAAGGTTAAATACCAAACCCGAGCTGGCGCAAAGCCTGATATAAAAGAATTTCAAAATTCTTACAATGAATGGGCTACTGCGAATGGATTACCTGCTATTAAGGTAGATGGATTGTACGGTCCGCAGACTTCAGCAGCAGTAACGAACTGGAATGCAACAAACCCCGGAAGAGAGGTTTTTGTAGAGTCTTTGAATAAAGGTAATATCGGAGGTTCTATTGCGAAAGCAATTACAGGTCTTGATTTGCAACCTTTGCTGGGTTCTGCGAATAAACCTTCAATAGCATCTGCGATACGGGGTTATGATAGCAAAGGAAATCCGGTTACAGAAACTTCGCCGTTATCTTATGGTAACGGAGTAAATCAGGTTTCTTTTGGAGGGCAAAATCCTTTACAGAATCTTGTTGCTGTAAACACAGGCACGCCTTCTTCAACAACAGTTGTAGCGGCAAACCAATCAGGCTTGACACCTTCTCAAAGACAAAATCTTTTTGGGAACATCGCTGACTTGGCTACTGCTGGTGTGGGAGCTGTTATTTCGATGAACAATCCGATACCGCGCTACAAGCCGACGACTGAGTATACAAACATGCTTCAGGATGTGTATGCGAGAAAGAACCAGGGTTTTACAGCCGCAGAACAAGCTGCAGTAAATCAGGGTCTTCAAAACAATTACGCGTTAGGGGTGAACACGATCAAGCAGGTAGCGGGAGGTGGTGCTTCTCAGGGAGCAGTGCTTGGCGCATTGGGACAACTTTCGTCTCAACAGAATCAAGGCACATTGAATGCGGCTTTACAAAGCGATCAGTTGCAACGTCAGAACTACGCGAATTATCAGAAGGTAGTTCAGGGAGATTTAACCCTTGATCAGAATATTTTTGCGCAGGATCAACAAGCGGCACTCGCACAGAGAACGGCTGGTGTAGGGCTGTTGGATGCCGGACTTCAGAATATTGCAGACCGTAATCAGTTTAACGCTCAGTATGGTGCCGGCACAACGTATGATCAGTTGCAGCAAGCACAATTATCGGGAGCGCAGAAGCAGAATCAATTGGCCGATCTTTATCCGCAAATCTATGCTCAGGCTTTAAGAGACTCGTTAAATAAGAAAACACCCACAACCGTAAAAATATAATGCCCATCTCAGGTTACTTTAATAACAGTGCTTCTGATTTAGCTGTCGCTTTAAAGCCTCGGGCTAACTGGGCAGCGCGTGAGCAGCAGAAACAGCAGGAGCTTCAATACGGAAATATCCTTGAAGCAAGAGCGCGTCAGGATGCACAGGAATCGCAGGCTGCGGTGCAAGGTCAAATGGACTTTGTGAATCAGGTCCGCGCGATGCCTCTGGAGGCACCTGATAAAATTAAAGTGGCGGGGTTTGTAGATAGCCAACTGAGTGATATAATCAAGAATATAGACAAAAATTACCAAGGCAACGCGCGTAAGTTCTTCGAAACGGAAGGCAATATCGCGTTAACCCAATTAAAGAACAATCTCTTAAATTCTCCTGTTTTCATTCAAGCACAAAGTAACAAAGCGCAGATGGAGGCTATCCGTGACGCGATGAATAAGCAGCAGGAGCTTGTAGGAGAGTTCACCCCTGACGGGAAGTATAAATCAGCGCAGCAGGCGATACTTGATTACCAGAATGGATTAACGGACCGGGTTAACTTCAATGGTTCTTACGATCCAACCAAGGTGAATGCCGCTGAGTATTTCGGCAAGCAGTACGCGCCTGGAGGAAGCAAGTTTGTGCGGCAGGCGGTAACAGATGAAGAGAAAGCGGCTTATGCGATGCAGGAGCTTGGTGCGAACGCCGGCAGAGATTACTATCAAAAGAGTCTTGCGGGGAGAAAAGTTTTCTATAAAACAGATCCGATAGAAGATCAGACACTTTTCAATTTGAAAGTGGCTGACCAGAAATTGGGTATGCAGTTGACGCGTTCTCAAATTAGCGAGAATAATGCTCAAGCGCAGAAAGCATTGGCAGATTCTTTAAAAGAAAAAAATAAAGCAGATAATTCAGGAAGAAGTTACTTTGAAAGAACTTTGGCGAATCCTTTGGCAAGTTCTGCCGCTGCAACATATAATCCTCAAACAGGTGGCGCAACGGTGATTCCTCAACTGGGTATTCCTGTTTCGGGGTTAACTACTACGGTAGCAGGTAAGCCGGCTCTCGTGTTTAACCGCTTTGATAACGCTTTAGCTGATAAATATGCTAATAGCTCATTGGGTGTCACTGAGAAAGAAATTAAAGGTAAGAAAGCTTTCTCTGGCACTCTGCCGGGAATTCTTGATACAAGTGGCAATGGTTCTTTTATCAACCTTGCTGATGTGCCTCATACCATATCGAAGAGTGATAATTATATTTACACAGATGGAGCCGCTGAAACGGGTAGATTAATGAAAGGTGCTACTTTACCTGATAGAGGATGGAAATACTTTGAAGCATTCGTTACAGAAGATCAGGCTAACAAAAGTAAAAATACTCCAGGATTCTCTGTGCAGGGTAAGGAGCTGAAGACTATTTATAAAACAAAGGCTACCGGGAAATCTCCTTCGAAAGAAGTAAAAGGATATGTATTTAAAGGATATGTCCCTGTTACAAATCTTTTCAATGATCCCTTGACAGATCAAATGGCAACGAAGACTTTATCCGGACAAAAAGCGGCGAATGAAATTTTTGATCAGGCTACGGCGAAACAGAATGCCGTGTTTGATTGGGTACCACAACCTAAAGTTAATCAGTGAACTACCACTACTCTAAATGAATAGTGGTTTCGTAAGTCAATACTCCAACCAATGTTGGCAGTTCTTTACGATTTTTATGTGTATGTTCCGTACACGAATTTCTTAATGCAAAGTTTTTAATATTGATACTTGCATTTATATCTCTATCGTGAGTTGTATTGCATTTTTTGCAACTCCATTCACGATCAGAAAGTTTTAGTTCTTTATTTATTATACCACAGTCAGAGCAAGTCTTAGAAGAGGGCTCAAATGTGCCAATTCTTATAATATTTGTTCCGTACCAATTAGCTTTATATTCGAGCATTGTTACAAATGTTCCCCAAGAAACGTCTGAAATTGCCTGTGCTAAATTATGGTTTTTAATCATGTTTTTTACTTTCAACGTCTCTAATGCAATCGTGTCGTGGTTCTTGACTAAATCACTTGAAACTTTATGTAAAAAGTCCTTTCTTTGATTTACTACTTTTTCATGGAGTTTTTGAAGTTTATGTTTTTTTTGTTTACCTTTTTTATTTGAATATTTTTTTTGAGTATATTTTAGCTTAGATAATGAATTTTTTAAAAATCTTGGATTTGCAACTTTCTTGCCATTTGAGGTTATTAAAAAGTGCTTAATACCTAAATCAACACCAATAGTATTTTCTTTTGTGATTAGCTTTTTAGTTATAATATTGTCAGCTATTTCAACTAAAATAGACGCAAAGTATTTGCCGGTAGGAGTTTTTGAAAGTGTTGCTTGTTTGATTTTCCCTTCAAAAGCTCTATGTTGAACAACACTAATGCCTTTTTTGAACTTTGGGATAATTAGCCTCCCATTTTCTAGGGTAATACTTTGAGGTACATTGAAACTTTGAGTGCTTTTATTTTTTGATTTGAATTTAGGAAAGTTAGATTGACCTTTGAAAAAATTAGTGTAGGCATTGTCTAAGTTTGTAATTGATGCTTGTAATGATTGACTATTTACTTCTTTCAACCATTCGCATTCTTTTTTCAAGTCAGGCAATTGCTTCATTAAGTCAAAACAGGATAGGTTTATTTGGCTTCCTGCATAAGCTATTTGCTTAGTTTCGAGAGCTAAATTATAAACAAACCGACATGATCCAATATGCTTATCTATTAAAATAGATTGCTCTTTAGTTGGATTAAGCCTATATTTGAATGCCTTTAAAATCATAGCACAAATATATGAAATATATTTTAAAGAAAAATAATTATTTGTTTAAATTGTTGTAACCATGGCAAAACAGCAGCCGACCACCGAAGTTAAGCCATTGGATTATTTTGCAGATATTAAATCTGTTACGCTTCCTGACTCTTACAGGCAGGCGCTTGTTGATAGCGGACGCGATCCGATTGCGTGGCAGTCTCAATTGAACGGGTATATCGCACAGGGAGGTGAAGCGAAAGAGAAAGCCATTACGCAGGCTTTTACTGCTTTTGATACCATCGGACAAACTTCACGTTATACAAAGCTTTTAGAAAATGCAGCGAGTGCTAAAGCGGCACGCCAGTCAGAGGTTCAATCCCGAAGAGAGCAACGTGCTCAGAATATTGCTTCTCCAGATGTGACACCTGCAACGGGTGCTGCCCCGCAGGTACAACAAATCGATCAACCTAATAAGCCTCCTGTACAGCGGGTAAGCGGTACGACTGCTTTAATGGGTTCTGTGTGGAATTCAGTACTAGGACTTGCGGAAGGAACGGCAGATTTCTTAAATGACACCAATCAATTATCTCTCGACTTAAAGGCAAAATTGCCTTGGGCAAGCTCGAAAGATATTGCCGATGCTCAAATTTACCGTCAACAGTATGATGGTATTAAAAAGAGTATTGACAAAGGCTTTTCAAAAGCTGGGGTAGAGATAGACGAAACGACAAAGCAAAATCCTGTCAGTTTTAAAACTGGCACGGATGGTCATATTGAGATAGATTTAAGCCAGGCTGCGGATGCAAACAAATGGCTTGCGGGTGTAGGCTCAGGCGTAGGTAGCCTTGTTTCAATTTTAGCTCCTACAAAGAAGGCTTCTTTTTTAATGTCTTTCGCGCAGATGTATGGTGGCAATCAGGATGATGCGCATGATGCAGGTTTAAAAGGTACTGAAGCTACTTTATATGCTACGGGTACAAGCCTGGTTCAATCAGCATTGGAACTTGCGGGTGAAGCAGGTATATTAAATGCTTTGAAAGGCAATGCCGGTAAAGAAGTTATTAAGCGTGTTGTAAAAGATAAGAGCGCTCAGGCTATTTCTGATCTCGCTTCAAAAGGCATCACGAAAGAACTATTCAATGACGTAGTAGAAAAAACCTTTAAAGAGTCTGTCGCCGAGCTTTCTAATCAAGGCTCAATGGCTGTACTTAAAAAGCAAGTCGGAAATCTTGGAAGAAAGTTCGCTAAAGGAGCGCTTCCTGAAGCAGCAACAGAATTTGCTCAGGAGTGGGCGAGTTATGGCGCACAGCGAGGCTACAACAACTTAATGGGAGACGCTCAAACTTCTCCCGGTAATGGTGAATTCCAAACGGATGCGTATAAAACTTTAGAAGATGCTACTTATGGTGCTCTTTTAGGAGGTTTCCTTGGAGGGACGATAGGCTCGTTCGCGCCAAACTCCAAAGAGATGCACGAAACATTGGGTGCCTTTGTGAATGCTGACATCAAAGAGCAGCTTAAAAACAATCCCAATGCGACTATTGAAGAGCTTAAAACTAATGCACGCGTTAAATCGCTCCTTGATGTGGCAACACAGAATGGGCAGTTTAATGATGCGAATGGGCAGCTTGATCAGCAAAAGCTTGAGAATGTAGCGAAGAAGGCGGATCTGCTATACGACTCTTTCTACGAGTTTAAAGATATGCCGAATCTTGACGCGCAGGACCGGTTATCGATGTTTAACATCACAGATACGCGTAACAATATCCAGGCAGCGAAAACACAGTTCGAAGGAGCGAAACAGCAAGTAGATCAATTACAGGCGCAAGCTGATCAGGCAAAGTCTGAAGGCAATTCTCTTGCCGCTACAAAGCTGGAAGCGCAGAAAGCAACAATCGAACAGCAGCTAGGTGATAAGAATCCACAGACAGGAGAATATCTTGCGATGGAGGATATTAACAATCAGTCGCAACAAACAGAAGCACTCTTTCAGCAGGCATTACCAGAAATCACCAGTCAGGATGATACGCGTAAGGGAATGGGTAGATCATTTTTGAATAGTAACCTATTCCCTGACCAGGATTTTTCTCCAGATACGGAAACAGTATTGCCTGATGGTTCGCTTATTGTCAGAGATAATGAATCAACGGCTATTCGCCAGGTAAACACAATTCCTGTACAGCCAGCAACTGATATCGTTTCACAACTTGATAAAGGTAAATACAAACCAATACAGCGCTTTGAGAAGCAGTACGTGCCGATCAGTAATTATCAGAACTATGCGCAGGCTGCGGCTAATATTGCTAATAACCAGACAGCGCATGCTTCTGCGGCGGCAACATCGCCTTTTGATTACCGTCAGGATGCGGCTGATCTTATAGGGGTTACTGCGCAGGCGGCACAGACTTTGAATACAAATCCTTCTGTGTATGATGCGATCTCGGACCGCGTGACAAAGGCATATGATTTTTACACTCAAATTATCGCTCAGGATCAAAAATCAACAACACCATCCGTACCTGTGCTTTCGGAAGAAGACTTTCAGAATGTAGTAGGATTTTTGCCGAGTGTGAACGGAAAAAGAGTTGACCCTTTCGAGCAAACTATTTTAGCGAAACAAAAAGAGCTGAATATTCCGGCAGCAGTTGCTGATGTATATACTCCTTCCAATGACAGTATCGATACGATATTGGATATAGAAGGCGGTGATACAACTGTACCTGTGAAAAGAATTGACAAAGCAATTTCTGAGTTAACGGCTACACGTAAATTGTGGCAAAACAAAAGAAAGGCTTCTGGCAGAGCTTATACTCTGGCTCAGATCGATGATGTTGTGGCCGCGATAGAGAATGATCTTAATACGCTTGCCAGTGAGAAATCCTATCAGCAGGCACCAGAATTAAGACCAGAGCCACCAGTAGTAGCACCTATAGAGGAAGCGCCTGTAAATCAAGCTCAAGAAGCTGCTCCTATAGAAAATAATGCCCCGATAGAAACAGCACAAAATTCTGACACCAACACAGAAAGTGCTGTTAGTATACAAAATATAAAAGATTATGCAAAAGCAAGCATCGAAGGACAATCGTTACCTCAACGATTATCACCGGAAATCGAGTCTGGCCGCGCAGAAGGCGGTATCCGAAATGTTGAAGCATCCCTTATCGCAAGAGGCTTTGACAGCACAGATGAAAGCACTCAAAACGAAAGTAGACTCAAGCAAGAGCGCGACCTAGAAGCGTATGCTAAAGAAGAAGGCATCTGGTATGAAAATCCTGACAAGGAATTGGGAGAATATTACGGTAAGGGCTTTGAGTCCTCTGTGTATTATACACCTGATAGAAAGTCTCTTTTAAAGGTAAACAACCTGGCTTCGCACAAAGATATCCTGACTTTCTTTGACAGGATTGCCATGCACAATTATTTGTTCCCTGAGACGAAGTACGAGCTTGAGGGATTCGGAAGAAATAAAAGGGGGCAATTTTCGGCGATTGTTAAACAGCCTTTAGTCCAGGCTAAGTTTTCCGCTTCCTTGAAGGATATTCAGGATAGCATGAAAAAGCTTGGATTCGAGTCTGTTGGTAAAGAGCACTATGCTCTCGGAGACTTTCTTTTGTCGGATATCAATGAAAGGGATAATGCCTTGATTGATAAAGATGGGAATTTGTTTTATATCGATCCTTTGATAGAGTTGAACACAGCAGAGAAAGGATTTGGAGGTACGGCACTTGCCAACGAGATAACTGATCAAGATATTTTAAATGCAGAGAATATACAACCTATAACACAAGGCACCAATGAAAATCCTGTCAGCGAAGGAACTCGCCGCAATACCCGAAAATCACGTTCAGTCAAACAACAATACGCTGCGCAGGCACAACTCGCAAGCGCTCTCGAATCTGCTCAAAACAACACAGAACCGGTACAGCCTGTCGCTGGATCTGTTGAACAAGTCGCAGAGGAGGTTATCCCAAGCGAAGAAACAGACGAATCTATCACAGAGCTTATTGGACAACTTGACAGCGTCAGTGAACAGATTGGATCAGTTGACGGACAGTTACAGGAAGTCCTCAGAAAACTTGACCCTATCATTAACGAGACTGCCGGAGACAGCAGCGGAGGCGACCAGAGTACAGCGCCGGCAGCAGAAACGGTATCAGAGCTACCAGTAGTAGCGCCAGGTATCGTAGGAAATGTTATCAAGCAAATTTCTAAAGCGTTCCCTAATGTGGATGTTGTTATCCCGGTGAACCTGAAAGAGTTTATGAATGCTGCGGGGTTGCCTATCTCAGCGAAAGCCCCGACAGGATTTATCCGTGAAGGACAAGTATATTTAAATCCGCAAACGATAGAATCTGATCCGAATACGCCTCTTCATGAGTTTGGGCATATATGGACGCTATGGGCACGCCAAAACGATCAGGCATTATATGACAGGGGAATTGCTTTACTATCGAATAGCGGCTATTTAAAATCTGTTAAGCGTGATCCTAATTATAGTAAACTACCAGAGCAGGCACAGCAAGAGGAAGCCCTTGCCAGAGCAATCGGTAACAATGGAGAATCTTTTGTGGGTAATACCCGTAAGGCTGATTTCAAGAATTGGGTGAAAGAAGTATTTGGACGTATTAAAGAATATTTTGCTAATGTTCCTGCTATTGAAACGTTAACACCTGAACAACTTAGCAATATGGAGATGGATCAGTTCGCTTCAAAAGTTGCTGCTGATATACTGGGAGGAAAAGAAATTTCAGGCATAAGTAGCGAAGAGATCAATGCGATACTGAATCCTTCACAAGAGCAGGCTATTGAAACGCCTGTCGAGGAAGAGTTGGCTCCTGAAATTATACAGGAACTGGATAAACAAGAACAGGCGGCTATTTCATGGGATAAACCAAGTATTAAGCCTTCAGAAGCGATTGGTCAACAAATAACCTTTGATCAGGCAGGAACTCCTATGCGTGGCACGATTGAAGGTGAAGAAGGTGATTCTTATAAAATACGTGGTGATAAGACGAAACGAATCTATACAGTCCCTAAATCAGAGATAAACACCAATATTCTTTTCTCTTTCGGAGCACCTGCGCCGGGGGAACAAATCGGAACACATCAGGAGCTTCAGGATAAAGCGAAAGTAGAACTTGAAAGTGCAGGCGTGTTTGGTGTACTCGCTTCAGATTTAACCGGAGCACAGAAGACTTTTATCGCGAATACCCAAAAGAAATACGGATGGAAGTATCTTGGTGCAAGTGAAGTGAATGGAGTAAAAACTGACGAGAATTGGTCAAGAGACATCTCTAAAGAGAATGACTCATACTTTCTTCCGGGACAAAATAATGAGATGATCATTATGCCTTTACAGGGTAAGAAAGGTGCTCCGAACAGGATTGTAAAAGGAATTCAGGAATCAGCAGACTTTTTGGAAAAACAGCGTGTAGACGGGAATGCCGCTTACAAGGTAAACCACTGGCTGATTCAGTCTTCTTTCAAGAGGCTTAATAACCTTGAAACGCTTGTACAGGGTATTGATGGATTTGACCGGGTATTAAAATCAGTTATTCGTGATGTAAAACGCGAAGCATCTAATGTCCGTAACCGTGCCTTGAATATCATGGGGCGTGGCTACGAACCTGCCCGAAGAGATTTAGGCCCGTATTCTACCCATAGAGGAAGCCGTACGATTGATACTGTTGAGAAACTTCCTGTACAGATGATTCAGTGGGATCGCGCTACCCAGAAGTCGGTAGTGAGGAATGTTTTGCTTCCATTGGGAACGATTGCCAATTTGGTCGCAACGCATCAATCACAGCGCAGTATGGGACCGGAATATACCGTAAGAAAGGTGAAAGATTCTGCCGGCACTGAATACACTGAAGATCACACTTCGCTTGTTGTAGATAGTTTTTACGACGTTGATCCTGATGATCCGAAACTATTCTTTAATGATAAGGAAACAGTAGGGTCTGTTTATAAAGGCGTGCATTTCAAAAAAGATGTCGCAATGGAAGCGGATGCTAAAGGAGATTTACAGCTCCTGAAAACCGCGCAGCAGTATGGCTTGTTTACGCAGGATGAAATGGATCGTTTGGAAGATTTCGTAACGAACTCCGGGCCGGCTGATTTCCGTGAAGGGTTTAAGAAGATAAAGAACACTTTTAACGATGCCAAAGTAAGAGAGCTTCTTAATAAAGAAAATGAAGCAATTAATCCAGGCAAGCCGTTTAAAGTAATACCCGACTATTCCCCGGTGCAATCCGTTAAAGGGATAAGTGCTCAGGACAAGGTCAATTCATTCTCTCCTGATCTGGAAGACAGCAGACAATTACAAGAACGCACCGCGCGTCCGGATGCTGTGTATGCAGAGGATATTCTTGACAGCTTTGACTCTTATAAAGAATCTGTAGGGCATATCTTGGGAAGCACGAAGCTTGTGCACAACCTGAAAAGTTTACAGAATGCGGTGACTTCTGATTATGATGGCGAAAATAAGGGAGAAATCACTGAGATATTAAACGATACCATAAAAAATCTTCAAAGCTACCGTCAGCAGCAGTTTGAATCTTCCAAAGGGCAGGATAGTATTAAACCATTGGTAACGTTGATGGTAAAATACACTGCGAATACATTCCGTAGCAATATCGGCATCTCTACAAAGCAGCTTGGTACGATGGCTTCCGCTTTGGGACTTGGTTATATCAAGAATAAGAATCTATTTTCGGCAGATGTATTAGGACCACTTTTAAAGATGTCCGCAGGGGGTTCTACGATAGATCGTACCGCAGGAGGAACTTTGATAGAAACAACCGGCGAAGGATTCAAAACGGCTCTAGGAACTGATACTACAGAAGCTGCTTATATAAAGGAGATACTCGGACAGGATATCACTGATCCGGCTGAAAAAGAGAAACATGAAGAGCGTTATGCAACCGTGATACAGCGTCTCGTTTATGGGCAAAATCAGTACACGGATACGCAAGGCATTGGTGATTTAAAGTTCACCTCCAAAGGGAAAGCATGGGCGAAGCAGCTTTATAATAAGATTGATTCCTTTAATGAGGAATATGGCATGGCGAACATCAGACGATTGGACCGTGCTGTGATTATCGCTTATTATTTGGCCGCTAAGAAGGAAGTCGCTGAAGATCATTCTTCTTTAACCCCAGAACAGCAGGCAGACCTGATTGCAAGTAAAGTCACAGAAACGCTTTATCTGACAAACCAGATGAGCGACCCTGCCGATTTGACCATGACGCAGCGTAATCCTAATTTCGCCACACGTCTTGTCACGATGTATTCAGGGCAAACGCAGAAGCTATGGAATCAACTTGCAGGATCTGCTATTGAGTATTACAAATACAAGGATAAGGTTACGCCAGAAGAGAAAGCAATCTTATTATCACGCCTTAAGGGATCGTTGGTTTCAAATGCCATTATCAACCCTTTATGGATGGCTTCTACAAACGTTGCTGTAGGGCTATTCAGAGCTGCGTTAAACGGAGACGATGATAAAGATAAGAATTACTGGAGAGATAAGTTTGGCTTTGATTATGCCCGTTACGCGCTTGGTTTAGCACCAGGGTTTGCTTCTGAGTTATTGCAAACCATTATATCGAACATTGACAACGAACCATGGGCAGACGGTATCTTGGAAGTTCCCGGCGCTGATACGATTGATCAGCTTCTTAAGACCGCAGGAGAAACCATTCAATTGATCAATCAGTGGGATGGTCAAACTGAAAAGGAAGTTGATAAAACAATTTATGACTGGATTAACAACACTTCGAAATTAGTAGGCACAAGCGGTTTAGCTCCAAAGACATGGATTAACCCTTTAGTGAAGCGTTTAAACGAGAAGCCTACAGCGAAGGGTCTTAAAGAAGAAGATATTACATTGGAATCTCCGGAAGGTGACGAGAATCAGTATCTCGAAGAGAATGGCGGTGAAGAGGAAGAAGTGCCTGAATATTTATACGATTAGTTATGGTAGAAGTACTGGATAATCTCTTCTATGGAAGCGAAAAGGATGAACCTCTTGAAGGATGGGCTGTAATTAACGCTGCAAAATCGCCTTGGCATGTAAACGCCGTAGGAAAAGTTGAATCAAATCACCTGAACTATTTAATTCATGAAACGAAAGATGCTTTGACGCTAAATTTGGTGGATGCTCCGTTTGAATTCAAAGCAGAATATACAGATCCTATTTTTAGGGAAGCATTTAAATTCATCAATGCGAACATAAAGCATCGCCCGGTACTTGTAAGATGTAATCAAGGTAAATCTCGCAGCATGTCAATCATTATGGCATACTTCGGAAAGATGATGCTCTTTGAGGGAGATTCCTTTCAGGAGTGCCGCGAAGAGTTTGAAGACCTTTACCCGGAATATGCGCCAGGTAAAGGGATTGAAGGATATCTCCGAAATGGGTGGGAGAGAATTGTTAGGCTTTGATATATTCGCCGTCCACAAACTCAAGTCGATTATTTAGGCTGTAAATTGAAAAGCAATTACTATTTTCATTTTTTCTTGCAAGGGAAGTTTTTACTACCTCAGCTCTTTTGTCAAAATAATCTATCTTATTACCATCTTGATCTCGAATATCAAGCATACCTCCGGATATTGCTAAGGTTACTTTATCTCCTTTCCCTGTAGGGAGTAAATTCCCTTCCAGCCGGATAAATCCATCCCACTCATCTACTTGAATTTTCATACCTCTACGCATAAAACATAGAGCTGCGTAAAAGGGGAACTTAAACTCTTTCGTGTCTGTGCATTCATTGATTAATACATCAGCAGATTGAAGCTCTTCTACCATTAAATCTTTTTGAGGATTCGGCCATAACTTAACTTCTTTAATTTCTTCGTTGATAATGTTCTGTAGAAATTTCAAATGATCATTCATTGTGTATTTTCTTAAAGTTTAAATTAAATCCAATCTTTCATCTAAAAGCCCCTCTTCATTGCACATTCTTTTTATAATGTTACCGATAGAAAGCAGGTGATCTCTGTTAGATTGATCTTCGACAGAACAAGGCATTAAAGCTCCCATATAAGCCGGCCTGTGATCGAATGCTATTCTATGATGATACCAATTACCGTAATTACTCTTCATTGTGAAATTTGATACATGGAGCATATTCATTAAGATACTAACGTGCCATTTTCTTGCATGAGCGACACGTCTAATATTATCTGGTATAGATTCAGCATCTCCATATTTACCCATCTTCACACGGTGAAAATCAATACGATTCACATCGAAGTGTTCAATGATAGCAAGCTCTACAACTTCTTGTATAGATTTCTTGTCAACCCTTTCAGATAGCAATACGTAGAACAAATCTTCGATGGTGTTATCATTTGAGAGCCATCTTAATCTCTGCTCTTCTTTAAAGTCATTTACGATTTTGTAGATTTCTTCTAATGACATTTTATAGTGGATTTTTACGTCTGTAAATATAATAAAAAATCAATTCCAAAAGAATTGTTGTGAGACGAATTATCTATTGCGCTCTATATAAATTTGATTCCAAGAACCACGAAAACAATAAAATACCATGACAGGAACGTCAGTAGCAGTTGATGCTTTTGAGAAATTTAATTCCGAAGCGGGATTCTCCAAACAGGCTGAGCCTTTTATAGCGGGGAAATCGCAGGGATTTGATGATGATCTTATTAAGAGTTTAGAGAACAAGGTGAATACCTCTGTTCCTAAAGGTGTAGATACTGCTCCGGTGAATGAAGGTAATGATCCTGATGATTTACCTGAGTACTGGACACCTTATAAAGATCTGATCACAGGAGGCTTTAAAGTAGAAGAAGATAAAACGAATTACTCTCAGCTTGCAGTACAGAAATTTGGAGAGAACTATTCTCACCTGAATTCACCTGAAGCGGTTTACGATGAGTCGTTCCGCTTGGAGAAAGGCAATGAGTTTCTTCGCAGCAATCCTCGTTTCGCGGAAGCACAGCAAGCGTTGGATAACAATTCTATGCCTGATGCAGAGCTGATCCGTAAAGTACTGAGAGAACGCATGGATAGTGACCCAATTACCTTCTCACGGAGAATGTATGATGAGCGCATCGCGGAACTGTTCGATGAAGAGAATAAGCTCACAGAAGACGGCAAGCGCATGGCGAACTCTTTTAGAGGTCATTATAAGAATGAATATGAAAAGATTCTTAGCGATGCCAGAAGCCACGCAGATACTTCCCTTCAAGCAGAAAAGCAATACAGAAATGTTTTACATCAGACCTTAGATACATTCAGTCCAATGGGCGTTGAAATCCCGGAAGACATGAAGTCTTATCTAAAGCAGGTTGTAACAAGAAATATGGCAAACCCTCCTCAACCAAAAACGCCGGAGGAACGTGCCGAGTACGAAATTGTCAAGGCAATCGCTTTGGACAAGAAATTATTTGCAAGTCTTTTGAGAGGCGTAGATAAGCGCGGATTTGAAACGGGGAAAAATTCAAAGTTTAAAAGTAAAATCTAAAAACAATGGCAGACCAACTTAGAGTAAGTGTTAATAAAGGCAGTCGCCGCAGAATGGTTAACGATCTTGCCCTGCGCGATGATCTTCTTTCGCGCTACCCTCAAGAGTTCCTAACCAAGATCATCAGTTACACCAACTGGAAATCGCCGTATCTTGTGTTTACCAATTTATTCGGCGCTGGTGTAGATCTTACTGCGAAAGACAAAGGCTTTACAGTTGAGACTTCTACCATTGGCTCAGAATTTATCCGTATCCGCGAAGAAACAGAAACGCGCCAATTGTCTTACGTGGTTGACAACAGCCAAGTGCCGGACGTATTGGTAGCAGGGATTCCTTTTGACGTATCACTTGATTTCGGTGTGCTTGACGAGGATGAACAAGTAAAATTATGGGATGACAGAACGATTCTTCGCGTTGTTTCCCGTCGTAACACCAATCAGGGTTATGTAGATGTAACTTTCGTACTTGTAGGGCAAGTAGGAGAAACTGCATCAGGTAGCCTTCTTCAGATCGGCAAGCCGGTAAACTGGGGATTTGGTAACACGAAAGGTGAAGGCTCTCAAACTTCAAACAGTTTAGCGCTTAACCCGATGAAGCGCAATGAATTTGTTAACCCGACAATGATCACTCGTTATGGCTATCCTGAAACAGGTTCTGCTATGTCAGATGAGGTGTTCACATTCGGTGTTGACAGAGCCATGGATGGTTCAACGTCTACAAGTTTCAGAACAAGTCTTCCTGTTAACTTCTTCCGTCAAGCTTTGGCGAGTGTAGAAGGACAGATTATGGACTCCCGTTCAAACTTCGACCCGTTGACGCTTGAAGTGAATGGCTATAAAGGTTTAACAGCTCGTCCGGACCGTCCTTCTTACGCAGGTATCCGTCAGCAATTAGATCAGGCACGCATTCAATACCGTCATCCTGTTCGCGGCACATACCGTTCGAATCTTGGACGTATCGATAGTATCATGCAGCAAATCCGTCAAATATTCCCAGGCGCAGACATTCTTGCCGTAGGTGAAGATGGAGGTATGCAATGGCTACGCGACACGATCCGTGAAGGAGCTGCCGCTAAATATCCTGTAACATTGTTCCGTGATGTGCCTGCTTCGGGTAAAGTAGATATTGGTTTTGGTATCAATAAATACACAACGGATCATGGCGATCTTTTCATGTATGACATGACAGGCGCTTACCAAAGCACAGGAGAGTATAAGACTTTCAACTACAATGGTATCAAAGGTAAAGATCGTAGCCGCGAAATTTTCTTTATCCCGGTTCGCCGTGGAGATGATGGTTCCCGTTTAAAATCATTCACTTATTATACTAAATCCGGTAACGGCATTGACCGTGGGTTTGTGTATGGTAAAACAACTGGTATCACAGGCCAATTCAACGGCGCTACCGGTACACAATTGATGAACATGCAGGATACCGCACTTCAGCAAATGATGAACAACCAAGATACTTACAATATCGGATCTACTGTCGATGGTATCGAACATCACTTGTTGTTTGAAGGTGTGCCTTACATCGATATCATGGGTATCATCAAGCTTACTTTGCAGGATTAATATTTTTTAGAACCACAAATAAAAATATCATGTCAAATATTGTATCAGCTTCTTTAAGACAAGTCAACGGACTCCGAAAGGAAGCTGGCGGCGTGCTTAGACAAGAAATCATCGGGTCGGGCTTTACAGCTCGTCTCGGCAGTGCAGAACCAAGACGTTGTTTCTTTACCTCGGACGGTACAGATGAAGTAGATTTAGTGATTGACAACACAATCCAGTTCAACCTTGACAACAAGATTGAAGCGCATAACTTCAAGACCTTGCAGCTTTTCTGCAAGATGAATCCTGAAAGCACTTCGCACATCTTACTTGTTAATCCACAGGAGATTGTTGACAAAGAGCTTTACTTCGCTGAGCAGTCGTTCAAAGTGCAAGAATATCTTCGTAAGCATAAGAATGATGAAACATTATTGGCACAGATATACCGCCGATTGATTGGTCTTGCCGCAGGTTTACCTTCGAAGACCATCTTTACGAAGCTTGATAACCTGGCACGTACAGAGCCGGCGAAGTTTATGCGCGGTGAAGAGATGATCGTCGAAACACAGGACTTTGAATTGATGGCACTTTTGGATGTGGCTATCGAGAAAGGTGTTGTGTTTAAAGATACAGATGGAAAGATTCGCAAAGACCGTGATACGATCTATGCCAAGACACAAGAGGAAGCTGCTTTCCAACTTCGTTCGGATGCAGATTTTAAAGTGTATTTGCAACGCGGTATTGATCCGAAGTATGTGAAAAAGGTTGAAGCTTACGAGCCTAAATTCGAAGATTCTGACTTTGTGAGCTTGTTCAATGAAGTAGGTAAACCTTTAGAGGCAAGACCACTCGATGATTCAGCTCCGATTGACGATGACGCGATGATGGATATTAAGATCGATGAGTTTCTTGAAGCGCAGTTGATTGAGAAAGAAGGTAAAGGACCTATGACAAAGTATTTCCTTCCAACGATTTCTGACGAACGTTTCACGAAGAAGAAACTTAAAGAGTTCTTCGCATCGAATCAACCTTTGTACAATGGTTTAAAGGAGCAATCCTTGATTAAATAATGGCGAAATTAACCAACCTTGAAATATTCAGGTATGCTTCAGAAAAGCTTGACAAATCTAACTCCCCTGATATTCAGAAGTTGGCTTTTGTCTGGATGTACGAAGAATCAAGACTTGAATGGTTGAGGTTAAAAGTGAAGGATTTCGAAGTGACAGAGCTTCAGCGTTCCGACGCAAGAGCTTTTATCAGGGACAAGGACTTCGGGGATGTTCGCCAGGTAAATATCACAGATGATTTGAATATTGCGTTTGTGCTGGGTGTTTGGGCAGATTTCGATTTTCAGTGTGGGGCACAGATTACAACCTATACAAGACCGATTGTGCCGTTTACAGTAGATGAAGGGATAGAATCTTTAAGTGATCCTTTTAATCAACCAGACGACGAGTTTCCAAGGTACATAGAAAGACGTAACGATGCCGGCTTATACTTTGACATATTAAGTACGAATACCCCGAAAGGTGTGAGTGTTTATTACGTAAAAAAGCCAAAGCCTTACGCGCTTCTGACAGAGCCTAACGGGTTCACCGAAGAGGATCAGGCGCAACAGTACGACATCATTGATATGGTAGTAATGAAATATTCCCTTAGCATTGAAGACTATAACAAGTGGCAGGCTACGGGACAAGAAGTTCAAAACAATGGATAATTTAATAAATTAAAATAAAATGAGAGACAAACCTTTTGGTGTTCACAGAAGAAGGCAAGGCGACTGCGGACAGTCTCCTCAGCTTGCTATTTATTTTTCCGGGGCAACTACGGAAGTTCCGGTGCTGGAGTTTGGAAACATTGTATTCAAAGGGGGAACGTCTCTGTATACTGCAAAAACTACAGGTATTGGCACAGGAGATGGCTTTGCTGCGGGAAGTAATTTTCATAAGATTCCTTTTGAGAATATTCTCAATGGCGGTTCTGGTGTGAAGCTACGTAGCTGCGGTGCTAACCTGAAGCAGAAAGTGCGTTTGATGTGCCAGGCTGGTACTGACTGTACACTTTTCAATGATACAATTTCTGTTGATGTCCGCGTGAGTGATGCTTGCGAGTATCCGGTATGGCAAACATGGTCAAGCCCTAAAGAAGCTTATGTACAAACGGGTTGTATTGAGAGCTGTACGCAGATTATCAATGCGCTGGTAGCGGAATTCAATAAAGACCCTGATTCTCCGGTTGTAGCCTCTAATGTAGGTAATACTTATCTGGAGCTTGAAGCGAAAGTGGCAGGTGTAGGTTTCTTTGTAGCGTCAGCACAAGGACTTACAGAAGCAGATTTGATCGTGCCGAATTTTAAAACAGGTTACACGGCATTTAAGATGATTGACTGGTTTGGCGCTGCGATCTTCGGACAGTGCGATACAGACCGTTGTTTGTCAGCGATTGAAATATTCCATTATGTGGATCAGCCGATCCGTCAATTTGGAGGTACTTCGAGTCCGTCAAGCGATCCGAATCATTTCAGTCGTGTATTGCAAACAACAACGCTTGTATTTGATCCTGCGGTAACGAATAGTCAGTCTGCTTATACAGCAACTGTTGCTCTTCTTAACCCGACTGCTTACAGCGCTGCTCTTGATAAGAAAACAACAGGTACAACACCAACAGATTTCGCGGTTTACGGTTATTGCGTAACACGTACTGATGCTGGTTCTGGTGCTAACTTGACAACGGCGCAAACTGATTATACGAACAGCAATACAATCTCTGTGGTAAGACACTCTTACGTAAATGGTAAATCCCTTTACACGGTAACGTCTAAATCAGCAACCTTGCCAACAGCGGTAGGTGGCGACACAGTAGTAGTAGGTTACTGCTCAGCGAATGACGAAAGCGTAGCATAACAAGCACGCGATAGTATCCGAATTACGGCACTTCACGATGGGTGGAGTGCTCTTTAAGAAAAAAGGTTTCTAGGTGGTTCGGAAACTTTCGTAGGAGCTTGCACTTAAAAATGCAGGCTCTCCTGCTTTTATAACCCACCTGAAAATGAAACTAAAAACAGCATTCCTAAAAGTAAAGCAAAACATACTGCACGTATGGCGAGATCCACTAGATGCATGGTATTACATCCAAGGCACCGTCCGGATTTATCTCTACCATAATTACCGATACTTTATGCGCCGGCATATTGTAGAACAATACAAATGGCGTACAGAAGAAACTCCTGCGAAAGCCTGTGTAGCGACTCCTAATATGAGTTGTCTATGCTGTGGCTGTAAAACACCTGATTTAATGTTCGCTGACAAAGCCTGTAAAGCAGGTAAAGATCAATGGTGCCTTGATCAGGGACTGGTGCAGTGCTACCCTAAAATGATGTCCCGCAAAGAATGGAAACAATTTCAAACTAATAAATAAGAACCACAAATGAGTTATTTCACCACCCAGCATCTGAATTTTGGCACCGTTAAGACGGGACAGCCTGTTACAGTAGATTTCTTTAAAGTAGAAGATGCTCCGCGCATCCGCAGTACGAATGGCGCTTGTCATTGTACATCCCCAACAGATTTAGGCGACAGAGTGCAAACCACTTACACCGGAGAAAGCCTGGCTCAAGGAATTGATACCGCTTCTATCAGCAAACGCATCATTGTGAATTTCGAAAATGGTATCGTAGAGAATCTATTAATCACAGGTACATTGACGCGTTAATGATAGATGCAGAAGATATCGTCATAGAAGAGCTTGAGCGCAATCCATTTACACATCCGGATTCTGTACAGGTGTTATACCGTCCGGTTGTAGCCCTGCATGAAACGGATAAGGTGCCTCCGATGCCCAAGCGCGACAAAGACGATTGGGGTTATCAGTGGTGGCAGGAACAAATCAAGCGCTGTCAATTCGGATGGGTAGCTCCTGATGGGCATTACCTGAATGGGTTCCTTTATTTCTATCTCAACTTCTGCAAGATTCCATTAAAAAAACCTGACAGCTCTACATTCGATTATGATTATCCTTATTATCGGGATAATGATGAAGAGATATTAAATCAGATATGGGCGAACCGCTATATGAAACTTCCTAACGGGAAGCATAAGATGGCGAAGAATCATGTCGAAGCAAAACCAAGGGGGATTGCATGGACCACATTTACGCTTTTAGGGGTAGGCATGTACTTCTTCGTTTTCAAAGACGATTTGATTATGGGGTGTGCCTACCCTAACGATGAAGTCGTAAATACCGAGCGTGACTGGTTTAAAAATACATGGATCAATCTTCATCCGATCTTCAAAAGAAAGAAGCCCGTAGGAAGTAATAAGGTGCATGATATTTATCTGCTTCATGATAACCAGAATCTTTTCTCGATAGGTTACAAGATTGGCCGGATCGCGCAGCCGGTAAGCCAGTGCCGCTTCGATGTAATTGGGCAGGAAACGAAAGCAGGGGTTTATAAAGGAAAACGGGTGAACTTGGCTATCGCGGCAGAAGCTGGTCTTTGGGTGGGGGATTCCTTGAAAAACTACATCACAGAGAATGAACCTTCTGTAAAACTCGGAGGGGAGCAGTGGGGGATGTTTCTGATCGGAGGAACTTCCAATGCGATTATCAATAAATCTACCGCTTATAGGGAAATCTTCGAAAGTCCTTCTGCTTACAATGCGACAAGACATTTCACCCCTAAAACGCGCGTGCTGTTTGGTTGTATTGATTACATGACTGGAAAGTCTTTGGAAGACAAAGCGCTCAGACAGATCAAAGAAACGCGTGAATCGAAAGTTGGTGATCAGGATGCTTACAACCAGGATCTGATCGAAAACCCGCTTACATGGGAAGAGGCGTTCTTGCCAAACAATAAAAAGTCTGCTTATAATGTCGCGCAAATCAACGAACATATCGCATGGCTTAAAATGAATCATGCCAGTCACTGGTACAAAGGCAGGTTAGAGTATTTACTCGATGGTTATGGTAAGCCTACCGGTAAGGTGCAATTCGTTGAGAGTGTTGATGGAGACTGGTATGTAAACAGGGAAGGTATGCCTACAGAGGCGTATAAGAACCTTCATGTAGCAGCCATAGATGATAGATATAAATCCAGAGGCGAGAATCACAAGGATACTGGTGAAGACTCGCGTAATGCGATGATTATATACAGGAAGCCTACGATACAGAATATTAAATCAGATATGCCTGTCTGCGTGTATTATGGCAATCATCCGGATTTAATGGTAGCCTATGAAGAGTTTTATAAAGGCATGCTGTTTTACGGTGTAGAGAAAACCCTTTATGAGTGGAACCATGACGGGTTCCCAAACTTCTTACGCGACAAAAAAGCAGGCGACCGTCTGTTTTACATTAACGGTAATCCCGGTATCAAAGTAAGCCAGACAGAGAAGCAGGAACTTACTTACCTTGGAAGTAAATACTTTATGGAAGGCCGCTACAAGAATATTACGTTGCCTCTAATCTTGGAAGAACTTATTAAATGGGGTACGCGTAGAAATACCGACGTTGCCTCAGCATTCCATTTGGTGCTTCATTTGCTTAACTTGACAGAGTCTCTCGCGGTAACGATCATGAATAAAGAATACGAAAAAGAGAGTTACGTGATACAGTTAGGTCCTTCTAATGGCAAGCGCGAAAGGGAGGAATCTTCTGATTATCCTATGATCAGGTTAGGTCCGGCTATGCGTGCTTATTGAGTGTCACTGAAAAGTCGGCACTACCTCGCATGGACTAAATAGAATAAACTACTTTTAAAAGTCGGAAAAAACTTTTGTGAGACGATTGTATAATTCTCATTAAAGTACTTTCACTAATCAATCAGAAATCCCGCTTTAAACGATGCTTATCCCCGATTTTCAGATTACGCAGCAGCAGTGTGACGCTTTAATATTTAAAGATGTGACATCGCCGTACAGCGTAGATTATCCCGGAGGATATGGCGGTTTAAATGTGGACGCTGACAGAATTGTAAAGACAAAGGTAAGCCTTGATTTAGGCATTAACGGATATTACTCTTTCGAGAGAACTGTTAATCAGACAAACGGTGAATGGGTAATCAATGCCTATGATATTCCTTATGTGCCTGTTTCGAGTGGATGCAGCGACTGCGGTGTTCCTTGTGATTGTGAAGGTTGCTCGGATGTTCCTGATCTTGATCCTAACTGTGGAGGATTTTTATCAGGCTTCCCTGAAGGGTGTATCACTGTAAAGATGGAAGTTTTCAGTGCCGGCGAGACAGATAACACTTTTGTATTGGAAGGCACAAAGATCAAACGTATCATCAGTACCTGTTATCAGGATAAGAAACTACTTGATATCGCTGACAAGTTGACCCTTGGCGATGATTGCCGTTACAGCTTCCATAAAACAAAGGAAAAACGTTTGGATGCCATGCGTGACCTGATGTTTGCATGGACGAAATTAAAGCTATTAGCGGAAGTGGGTAGTAATTGTGATTGCGAGTGTGTCGCTTCCAGCGTGAAGCAGATTAAAGTTTATCTCGATGGAATTAAATTATGAAAATCACTTCAGCGAATGATTTGCAAGAACGGATCATCAAGGTGGCAGGCGAACTGGATTGTAAAAATATCCAACTCGCAAAGCAGGGTAAGGCTTCCGATGAAATCGCAAATGATCTATTCGAGATGATGTTCATCCACGAGTTTCTTCCTTACTGGAATACAGGACAAGTCAGGCAGAAAGAATGCCTTTTAAACGAGAAATACAACGTATAAAATATGTGCGAATGCCCTGAATTTGATGATTGCAACTGCTCGCCGGCTCCATGCACAGACTGCATCGATCCGGATTTAATGGTTGTAAGATATGTCTCCTCGCCAAGTCTATGTGATGACGTTGCTAACGTGATCAAGGATGCGCTTGGAGCAAAGCCTGCTTGCAAGTTAACCTTTGGCGGATCTATTATTCAAGGCACTACAATAACAATTATCCCTGCAAATAGCAATAACGCGGTTCAGTTCAGTAATGATGGTGTCCTTTGGCAGGATAGCGCCACGTTCACCAATCAGCTACCAGGACCAAGAAAATACTATATCCGTGAAGCAGGCAACCAAGCTTGCGTCGCGGCAAATTATGTTACCGTTCCCGGCTGCGCAACACCTGCTCCGTCTGTGGTTACGCCTGTTAATTATGTTCAGAATACTACCGCTTCGCCTTTACAAGCTACAGGGGTTGCTTTAAAGTGGTATACTACCGCAACAGGAGGCACTGCTTCAACGGTTGTTCCTGTTCCTTCTACGACTGCAGTAGGATTGACTTCTTACTATGTGAGCCAAACGCTTAATGGCTGTGAAGGTCCAAGGGCGCAGATTCAGGTACAGGTATCTGCTTCAGGATGTGTGCCCGGACAAACAGTAGATGTGAGTCCGCAGGTAACAGAATGTATTAACGGTTTTGTTAATATCAAAACAACAGACGGGTGCTCTTTCGGGTGGCGTGTAACAAGCGCGACTTGTGGAGGCTCTGGCTGTGTGTATCCTGTCGGACCTAATAGTATTCAAACTGTTTCTTCTACCTGTGACAACGCAGGAAATTACCTGAATAATGGACACTTTGAATATGGTCCTGTTTACAACGCAGATCGTTACGCTTATTATCTTCCAGGAACACAAACGCGTCCTGTTTATGCAGATGCATTAACCGTTCCTGAAAATGGTTTAATTGAAGTCACAGGTATACCAGGCGCTTCGACTGATAAGTCTTACCGTCTGATCGTTTTCAATGGCACTACAGAGTGTTTCATTGAAAGAATAGCCAATTTCGGGTTAGTGACATGCACAATCACTTGTGTGACCCCTACGTTTAATTTCGTTAAAACGGATGCCACTTGTAACGGGACAGCAACATTAAGCAATGGTATTCTGCGGTTGACTAATATCGTTAACGGCACACGATTCCAGCTTTGTGAAGGTAATACGTTCCAGTGCCCATCGGATTATGACAATGCAACGGTGTTCTCCGGCGCAGGTCCTATTACGATGGCATCGAATATCGGGTTTACTTCTTCACAAGAGTATCGCGATTTCAATGTAAGGGTATTCAATAACTCCTCTACGTGTTACACAACAACACCGCTTCGTTTCTATAACCAGTGCTATCAGACTCCTTGTATCAATCCGACACATGGCACAGTCAGTGTGACACCGGCAACATGCGCGAGTAGCAGCGGGACAATCAATAACAATGCAATCATTTCTATTCCAGGTGTAGGCAATACAACCAAGTATGGCTACTCTTCAGGGACAGTATATTCGGGTCCGACTTACTCAACGGCATTTGATTCAGGCAGTACGATCACCATAGCAAACCTTAACGGGTCATCTACGGATAGCCCTTACGTGATTCGCATGTTCAATGGCAGAAATAACTGCTTCATTGACGTAGCTGTTACAGTGCCGGGTGTAAACTGTGTGGTGCCTTGCGATACACCGGCGTTTACGATTACAAGCACACCGCCTACCTGTACAGATGGGAATGCCAACAGTAACGGCACAGTAAGTATTACTTCGATTACCAATGGTACGAAGTATCAAATCTGTCTGGACAGCACATTCACCTGTACGCCTAATTATGTTGGTTCGCCTACTATCTCAGGAGCTGGCCCAATTGTCGTATTCAACACGCTTGGTTTTGATCCGGGACAAGAATACAAAGACTTTACTGTACGTGTTTACAATGGTTCTGAAACCTGCTTTAACACGCATACTTTAAGAATAAATAACCCATGCTACGTGTGCTGCGGATTAGCGATCAACAGTATTACGCTTACTAATACATAAGAACCACGATGGAAGCAATTAAAGTGACCACGACAATTACATTGCCTGAAGGAGTGATCCTGACAGAGGCGATGAGCGATGCGATCCAGAAGATCGTTGACGCAGGAGGTATAACCCCTGTAGAGCCTAATCCTGCACTTAAAAAATGCAAGAGAGGTCCAAAACCTTCGAAGGTCACGATAGTAAGTGACAAGGTTTGGGATGTGTTATGGGATGGCGACGATGTTAGGGAGCTTTCATGGCGTATTGCCAACTTTGCCAATACAGATGAAGTGATTGGACAGGGTACTATAAAACCTACTGTCGAGATGCAGGCGCATTTAACGCTTAATCTTTCGAAGGTGGCTGCTGCCGGATCTACGTATGTCGTAACCTTGACAGGTGTTAGTTGTGACGGGGTTGGGAGTATAAATGTATTAGTGCCTGCAAAATCTGGCAGCATATCAATCTCATCGATTGAACTTACGAACAAGTCATGAATACTATAAGAATCATTGTATCGGTAGACACGCTAACGGGACTTAAATCGACGGGAGGTAATTATCATTTAATTGCCACGGCACTTAAGACGGATGGTTCACCTTTGGGTGACTTGAATATCCCTGTAAGCAGCAGTTTCACGATACCTCCTTCGGGGCTTACTTTTATTTTGAATATCCCGATTACGGATGCGACTTATAGTATCCCTGATGCGCGTTTCAAAGTAGAGATAGAAACTGATCCGGCTATTCATCCGGCTAGTGCTTACTATGCTATTTATCAGAATTTCCCTATTACGAATGTTGCTTCAGGAGGTAGCTTACCTGATTCTGATACATTAGACAGAGGCGTTCGCGTTGTGGTTCGCAACAACAGAAAGGCACGTATTATCAATGGGCAGACAACGCGCATCGTTCCGGGTACTACGCCAGGAAATTTCCGTTTAGAGTACGCCGCCACAAAGTCTTCTTTTAACGGGGCTAATACAGTGAATGCGATTCTGATGGATGGTAATATGAAAGATTTAACGCAAGGAGATTTTGCTGCTTTCTTAACGGCATTTAAATCTGCTGCCGGGGTCAATTTCCCTGTAGGCACGAAACGATTCTGGGTGTATTGCTATTATGCAAATCCTGCTTACGGCACCACGCTTGCACAAGTAAGAAGCAACTTTTGGACGGTATGGGGAAACCCGGCAACGTTCGCTTCGAATAGTTATAGAACGGACCACTGTATGATCGAATTTGAGCAATGATAACAGAAATTAAAGCACCTGCTAATATACATTCGGTTGTATGGTATCCTGAATATCAACTGCCAGGGTTTGGTGTGCCCGTAAAGAGTAACAAGCCATACATGGTTACGCAGACAACTTCTACAGTATCTTTTGACAGGATTGTAGGGGCGACACCTGATGATACGGGTTTGGTGAGTGGACTACAAGTGTCTGGCGATCCGAATGTGCTTGCGCGTAATAAGAAGAAATGGATACTGGGCCGTAACGAAAGTAAGTCAACAGACCCTAATACAGTCGCGTCAAGCGTCTACGGTCAAAACGATAAAGACACCATCATCTTTGCACAGTTTCAGGAAGACTGCCAATGCGCTACCGGCTTCGGAGAAGTTGTAGAAGCGGCTTTCCGTAAAATGTTTGAGTATTACAGAGATAATCAGGGAGGCACGATAGATAACACGCATATTCATGGAGATTATTTCATGAATAACTACGGCTGGGGAACGGACTCTAATATGGGTATCGGGCAGACGATGTCGGAGCTTGCCATGAGTTCGGCTACTGAAGCGCAGAAAATAATTTATCATGAGCCAAATTCGGGCAATGGTTTTACTGCAAACGAGCAGGGGTACTATTACCGCTTCAACGGGTTTGACTACCGTCACCGCATGTGCACGGGTTATCAGGATGGTGTTGCTGCACAGGCGAACGCTGAAGGTATATTTAATCAGATATTCAACCTCGAAAGACAATACATTGCCAGAAGCGACCGCCGTGTGATAACATTCGCATGGGGACAGCTTGAAGGGGTTAATTCAAAGATTGAAGCGATCAATAACTTCGGGGCACTTCCATTGCAAAGTCCTGACGGAGAGATTATCAGAAGAGGATTCTGTGAATCTTCTTTCGACTTATTCTTTACCCAAGCAACATTGTCTCTTTTAATTGCCGATGGCGAGGTGGTGTGGAATACAAGAGGAGATTACGGGCTAGACCCTAATTGCTTTGGCTTGCCCTATGGATTTACACCTCCTGACAGTACAGTGAGATGGAAACCTGCTGGAGGCTCTGAAGTAGACTGGAATCCATCGGATGGGTCTCAGCATCCACGTACTTGTAGTTCCGGTCAACCGCAATTCGCTTTACCAGCAGCACCAAGAGAGAACGCGGGTTACGCTGCTCATTATATCTACAGTCAAATCTGGCAGTATTGCGATGGCGACTTGATCTATCCTAATTACTCCTTTATCCGTAACGGCGTATCTAAAACAGGATATTATAATGGTAATGCCCCCGTAACGGGTACTTTAGGTAATCAGGTAAGTAGATATGGTAAGGCTAACATCGGACAAAACAATGTTGTGAAGAAATTCTTCAACGGCATTAATACGATATGTTTTGCAGGGCGTGGTCAAGCGGATACTTCTAAAAGAGTTGTCTTCTTGCAGGATTTCGACTGTGCTCCAACAAATAATACGGTTTGGACAATCAATGAATATGGCGGCCCTTACACATTTACCACTACAGGCAGCAGTATGCATATTTTCACGTTCTAGGAACCACATTATGGCAGAGATAAATTATCCGGAAAGAACTTATATAGTCCCTGTTGAAAAGCAGTGGGAAGGTCCTTATTTACGCTTGAATGAGATATCTTCGAAAGATGGTAATCTTTTCAAGGAAGGTGACAGGATCACTATGAGTGACTTTAAAAATCATTCGGTGTCCAAATTTCGCGCGGGTACTTGGATCGAATCAGAAGATGGCTCTAATACCGGATGGAGAGGATGGTATGGAGAGAAAGAGATTGTTCGTGTAGACATTGATGTAGATTCTGATCCCAACAGCGAAAAGTTTGGATTAAAAGTGCAGACAATTTTTGTTAAAAATATCACTGAATAACTTTTGAATAATCTACGCATCAATATTACGATTGACTCTCTAACCCGGCTTACTGCGGTTAGCACGAACACGTATCATTTGGTTGCGCGTTTTTTCAACAGCTCTGGTGTTGCAATCAGCAATCCAAATCTGCCCAACCCTTATGTAGCTACTGTAACAACAACAACGACAAATTTTGTTGTGAATGTACCTATTACAGATGCTACTTACAGTATACCAGGTATTACGCTTAAATTATTCGCGAATACTAATTCCGATTGCTGTTTTGGTGTGGCGAATTTTGACCTTAATAATTCACCGGCTTGTACACTGGTTGTAGATGCTACTTTTATTCAGTGCAACGGCGTATTAGGCACCAATATTACGGGACTTAATGAGCCGGCAAGCAATATTAGTATATCTATACCGGGATTAACCGGCAATCTTTTTAATGAGCGTAGTGGTAATCTATTCACGTTCGATGCGCCTGCGGGATCTTTGCACCGTTTAGATGGCACTTATAGAATATCGCTTCAAGGCGCTGATAATTGCACCTCTTTCGATGATATTGCATTAAGCTGCGCATGGCCTACTTTTAATCTGGATGTGTCACCTTCTACCTGTACAGGGTCTACAATTAACCCTGCAACGGTAAGATTGTTTGGCGTGACGAATGCCACTCATTACAGGATATGCTATCAACCGGTTTTTTCCTGTGGAGGCGATTGTACAACCAGCGATGGTACTGTAAATAGTTCAGGTGATACAATTATAAGCATTACGCCAGGAACTCCCGGCGTAGAGCAGTATTATACGATCAGGGTTTACAATGGCATGAGCGGCGCCTGTCTTCTTTATACGGACTACAATGGCCGCGACAAGACAGCCGTTTGTACAACCCCTGTTACATGTCCTCCTGATGGAACATGGACAATGAATCTTGATGGGGATTATTATAAAACGACAACCACTGCTTCAACAGCCGTCCCTTCAGGGTATCTTGTTGTGGCGAAACCTAACAAATATTACGCTATTGATGGATCGCAGCTTTATAATAGCGATCTGACAACATTCACCACATTATCCGCGGTGCCGGTATGGAAAGCTACTACAGCGACAAATGGACCTATGAACAGGTGTGCGGTGTGGACGGATCAGACAGACACAGGATTTCCTGTCAATTACAAACCACTGAATATGTGGATCGGGTTTTCCAAATGTTTAACGGGATTAACGCCGGGAAAACAGTATTATGTAGGTCTTGAAGCGGATAACGCTTTCAGGTTGATCGTTGACGGGGAGATTATTTTTGAGAAGCTTGGCAGTGATACGCATTTCAGGACATGGAAAATTATACCGGTTGTTGCTAAAAAAGCCAACATGCTTATTGCAATGCAGGCAATCAATACAGAATATGCAGCAGGGTTTGGTTGTGAGATATACGACAATACAGCGGTAGCCATTGCAGCCGCTTCTACGGTAGGAGATTTGAATATTATCTTTTCTTCAGTGAGTAAGATAAACGGCAAGTTTGATATAGGAGGATTGCAAAATGGCGTTCAATACGGGTATGGATGTCCTGATGGGTACACTTATAATCCTTGTACGAACCTGTGTGAAATGACCCAATATTGTACCCCAAGCTAATAAAAAACTTTTAAAAAGAATGTAAATGAGCACTTGGTCGAGAAATCAAAACAGCACCCCGCCTTTGGGAACCATCTGGAGCTTAGTTAATAAGTTATACTGCCTGTATAATGATCTTAAGGCTTTAATAGCCGGTTATACGGCTCCTGTTTACGGGCAGCTTACAGTACAGGAGTTTCGTGATGCGGACACTTTTGTAAAGGATTCCTTTATCGTAACAGACGAAGGGCTTCAGGGGTTATTTGTTTACGATCCCGATGACACCACTTCTGCTGATGATGGCATTAATGTACTTGTTAAAAATAATAAAAGATATATTCGTAAGGGATTTGGCGAAGCTCCCTATTTTAAGCCTGTCAGTGAATCCCAGCTTGTTATTTCAAACTACAGAAAAAGCGGCACTACTTATTATGGGTTAATTTCTCAGTTTACTGGCAGCGAGATTACAGCGAATATTACTACAACAAAATTAAACGGGTCGCCTATTGTTAATAGCGATGTTGACAATATCATATTCTTCAAATTTCAGGACGGGAACTTCGGAAAACGTGTATGGAAAAATAATATTGTAACTCCAGAAGAGTTTGGCGCTAAAGCAGATGGTGTTACAAATGATTATACTGCGTGGTCCAAAATGATTATCTATCTGAATGCAGAGCCAAATAGAATGCAGGTTCATCTTGGCGGGAATTCTTACAAGATCAATACAGGTTTGAATTTAAAATACGGCAATTACTCTATAAAAGGGGCAGGGTCTACTTTGGATTTTACCAGTTTAAGCTCAGGTTCTGCTATCACTATTTCGGGTGTATTGCAACCTTCTTATCCGCAGTCAAGAGTTAAATTTGAAGGATTTGAGTTGATAGGGCAAGGGAAATCGAGTAGTGTGACAGGTATCAACTGTGATTCTGCTGCCGCTTTTGCCTTAGCGAACGCCTCTTTCTCTGATATTTCTATTCATCACTTCGGAGTAGGCATTGCTTTAAATAACAGAACTTATATTACAAGTTGGTATAATGTGAATGTATATGAGTGTGGTATAGATTTATCACTCCCTGAAGGTGCGGAGGACTCCGGAGAGAACCACCGCTTTGTAAACTGTGCTTTTTTCAACTCTGATCTTTTTTTGGATATTCAGCAGGATGCCAATATCAGATTCTTTGGATGCTCTATAGATTACAATCTCAAGAATGTGACTGCCTCTGCGGGGATATGCTATTTCGATAAGTGTCATATCGAAGGAAGAAATTATACAGGAAGAGCTTTTGATATTACAGATGGACAGACTGTTCTTAATTTTAACGACTGTAATCTTGTATGCACTGATGTGACTGTTAAGCCGGACTACTATTTCTACATAGAACCCAGTACGGAACAGACAAGGTCTATAAGAATGGACAATTGTTTTATTAATAATCTATTAACTTCTTCAGGAGAGCTTTGTGGTGGCTGTAATGCAAATGCTTCAAGGTTTGAGACTACGCGTATGCAGTCTTACTGGCAGACGAATATGCCTCCTATTACAAACCGATTCAATAATTTATTATCTAATGGCTCTTTTGAGAATGAAGACCTTACTGTGGATGATGTTTATATCGCACGTGATGTCTCCTATCCACCTATATTCAGGTTTAACGGAGGTAATTTAACGCTTAGTGATACACTTGAGACTTCTTATACCGGAGGGTTGAGGTCGTTAAAAATAGCAAAGACGGGTGTTTTAAATAGCGCTGCCCGTGTGGATATCGGTGTTAAGTGCAAACCGGACACTTTGTATAAAGTTTCTTTCGCATATAAACAATTAGGCAGCAGTTCCGGTATGTTCCTGGGGGGATTGCAATCGGGAAAGATTATAACCAAAGGGGATAATTTATTTCTTATTTCTAATGGAGGTGTAGACTACAGTGCTCCATTTACACCTACTACACAGTGGCAAAAGGGAGAGGTTATCTATATCAGCCAGAAGACAACATCGGCAGATACTCATATTTGCCTGTATATAGATATGTATGGCTGGGGTGTTGGGACATTATATATTGATGACGTAATCATAACTGCATTATGACAGCATTCATTTTAATATTATCGAAAATATGGGGATTTATCAAAAAGAATCCCGGCTTGATTATTGCTATTGTTTTAGGTGGGATATTGATCGGGTTTATCGTCTCTTACCAGAATAAGAAGAAGCAGATAACTTTTTTGGAGATTCAGATTACAGAATTCCAAAAGGATACTACGGCAAGGGGAAGAGATGTTTATCAATTACGTTCTGACACGGCTTTTTACCTATCGAAGTTGAGAGACGCCTCTGTTCAATTGAAAGCTTTTAAAGCGTATGACAAAAAGAATAACCCAAACTTGTTAGAAGAATTCCCTGATATAAACACCTTGAAACCACCAAAGAAATGAGAGCTATACTGACATTGATTTTTATATTGACCCCTTTATGGGTATTCTCTCAGGATAGTACTGGCGTTAAAAAGGAGATTATTTATCAAACCTTAGGGCAACCTTTCCCTTTCGAGACAGGGGTTTCTATTTCTGAAGCTCAATATAATTTTTTCTTCCGAACGTACGCGTTAAAAGGTATACAAAATACGGTCAATTCAGGGATAGAAAAGGCCCCAAAAGTTGTTTATGTTGATAAGATTGTACACGATAAAAAAGAAGGCAATAAAGTAGTATATTTTTTAACCGGAACCACCGCAGGAATAATACTCACGGCAACGCTCGCACTCCTAATAAAGAAATAACTCACGCAACGTTAACATGAAGACATGGACCTTAATTGGTGGAACGGACTTCCTGATGATACCAGGAGATTAGTGATGGGATGCTTTGGTATAATTATTACATTATCAGGTTTAGTTCCCTATCAGTATATTGAAACAAATAAAGTGCGAACAGAATACGAAGCCAAACTTGAGAAGAAAGATGACAAGCTTGATTCTTTAGAGGTTAAACTTAGATATGCTGAAGTAAACTGTGGCCGTGAGAAATATGACATGGTGCAAAAACTCTACGAAGAACAGAAAGCGTTAAATCAAAAACAAGTTGAGATTAATGATAAGCAACGCGAAGAAAATGCAAGGCAACAGCAGATTAATTTGCAAAACCGTCAGACAACTGAAAGTACGAAGAATACCATACAGCAGATCAAAACGGTTATAACCGATTGAAATAATGACCAAAATGAAACATGTAATCATACTTTTATCGTCAGCAGTTCTACTTGTCGCATTCAACGACAAAAGTCAGAATAGCTTTTCGCAGCAAGCTCCCAAAGCGGCTGAGCTTAGCAAGGCGAAAGTGATTGCTAATGTAGACAGCATGAGACTTGTGCGTGCACAAGATAGCCTTCGTAGTGAGACTGAGAAGACAAAGGTTATCGTTGCAGAAACCGAAGCGATAACCGAAGAAAGCAAGCAGCTTACGCAGGATCTTTTGATTAATAAGGATAAACATATCGCTGTTAAAAGACTTGCGGATCAAACTTTAAAAGTGGCCGTTTACAAGACTCAGAAGATACCGATGACCTTTGTAGTGGCACCCCGTAAAAAGGATGCTGTATTACCTGTGGATATCAAACCTAAAACACTGGACAGTCTTATAGTGCCTGAAACCAAGCGTACATTTTTTGATAAGGTATTCTTTAGAAAACGTAAGAAATAATGCTTGATCTGGCAAAATTTATATCAGTCTCCAAACAGGTATTCCCTAAAAGCAGGATCGCTGAGTTTGATCCTTTTTGGGAAGATGCTTTTGCGTATGCTGATATAAATTCCAATGCACGCGCTACGATGTTTCTTGCGCAGGTTGGGCATGAATGTCAAGGGTTCACACGCTTTCAGGAGAATTTAAATTACAGTGCACAGGGGTTAGCGGATACTTGGCCCAACAGGTTTTCTATAAATCCACAGGCAAAGGTTAAAGTGCCGAATGAGTTGGCGAAAAATATTGCCAGGAATCCTGAGCTGATATCAAATACAGTTTATGCCAATAGGTATGGAAATGGAAATATTGAGTCAGGTGATGGATGGAAGTACTCAGGCAAGGGTCCAATGATGTTAACTTTCCATGATAATTATTTTCAGTTTGATCACGACACCAATAATAAATACAACATTACACAGCATCCGGAAAAAGTTCTTCTTCCTGAAGTGGGCATTGAAACAGCAGCATGGTTCTGGAAGATAAACGCTTTAAATGTTCCCTCCGACAGGAAAGATATTGGAGCAGCTCGTAAGAAGATTAACGGTGGGTTAATAGGGCTTGGAGACGTAACATTTTATTATAAGAAAATTGAAAAATTATTATCATAAAAAACTATGGCTAATTGGGACTTGGAAGATGGACTCCGAAAGGTGAACTGTAAAGTTTGTACTATTGAGAATAAAGTAGAGTCAGGTGAACTTAATGGGGAATCTGCTTATCAAGTAGCTGTCGATAATGGCTTCCAAGGAACTGAAGAAGAATGGTTAATGAGTCTGATTGGACCGCAAGGACCTTCAGGAGATGCATCTGTTTACAATAATAACGCTGATTTTTAATTATGGCTACGGTACCAAATTTACTTCCTAATAAATTACACCCGATTACCGGTGAATATTTAGCACCTACCATTGTTACAACTTGGCGAGATGGGTCTCCTATGACGGATGCGCTTTGTGGGGGTTTATACAATAGAGATGTTACAATAACGGGTCCTAATAAATATTTCAAGTGGAATGCCGCAGGACCTTGGCCGGTAAGTAGATTGACAACTGTTAATCAGGCTAATTTCCAGAAGTTGATAAATGATTTTGGAAATTCGCCTGCAACTATTTTAATTGACAAGACACTAGCGATCACATCAAATATATCAATACCATCCAATATTAAACTAAATTGGCTTCCTGGGTCTACTTTAAATATATCATCTTCAGTTGTATTAACTATTTTATCTCCTATAGACGAGGGTAATCAGCTACTATTTACTGGAGCGGGAAATGTAGCCTCAAACCAGCAAGCTGCCAACTTAAAGTGGTTTACGGTGGGAGATGGGACACAAGATGATACAATAGGCATTCAAAAAGCGCTATATTATCCCAACACCCTACTTGGAGGTAGTATAAAAGTTCCTATAGGAACATATATCTCCGAAACGATAACCGTAAGAAAAGGTATCACATTGATTGGAGAAAGTAAAGAGAAGTCTGTATTTAGGTTAAAAGCTAACTATACAGGAGATTTGTTTAAACTTTATAACTATGCAAGAGGTGGCTTATATAACTTACGACTGGAAGGTAATAAGTCGAATGGAGCAATAGGTAATGCAATCCTTATAGCAGCAGATATAGATAATGACGGCGCTAAGAGTACCGCATCTGCTATAGATAATCTTTTTATTACTGACTTTAAAAAATCAGGCATAAGAGCAGAAGCTGTTGCTTGGATATTTACAGTTCGAAATAATTATATTCAATTTTGTGATGAGTATGGAATTTACAACTCTACTACTGATAACGCTTTTTATAATAATGACATATCCAATTGTGGATTTGATGGATTTTATAATTTTGGAGGCGCAAACACTAGAATAATTGGAGGTAAAATAATATCTAACGGGAAGTCAGGGCTTGATGTTAATTATTCTGGTGTTCACTTAGAAAGTAGCAATAGGTGTATAATTGTAGGAGTGGAATGTCAGGATAATTATTATCATGGTTTCTTTTTATCAAATTCAGAACAAAATGAACTTATAGGAGTACTTTCAGACGGCAATAATGCTAACTCGCGTGCGGGTGTTACCACTATCACAGGTGGTGCGTTCACATTGAGCAATAGCTATGGATTTAAAGCCTACAGAGCAAAAGATACACTTATTACGGGGCAGGCTTCTAACTATAGCGTTTCAGCTCCTTCTCAATATGCTGATAGGTATTTTGATTCTTGTAGTAATATATATTACAATGTAGCAATTACAAATCAAGTAACTACTGGAGTCGAATTAACATCTACCAATGTTCGCAACCTGTATGAAAATATAAACCCATTAAATGTCAACGAATCATTTATAATGAATTGGCTTAGTGGAATTGCTAGAATTAGACTTCAAAATAGTTCAGCAAGTTTTGCTATACAAACGGTAGCAAATGCAAATATGCTTTTAGTGGATAGTTCTGGGAAATTAACTGTTAATAAATTAATAGTTAATTCATTAATTGCTGGTGCTACTACCGACGCTTTTGTTGTTTATGATAATACTACTAAAGAAATAAAAACTATTCCATATAATTCAACTAAAACTGTAGTAAATGCAAATAACTCAGCAGCTAGTTTTGCCTTGGATTATTTTTCAGATATCCCTAGATTAAGAATTCAAGGTACTGGAGCGGGAACTTCCAACGGATTTGCTATACAAGCAACCGGGAATACAAATTTAATTTACGTAGATTCATCTGGTCGCTTATATCAGAATCAATACAGATTAAACGCGCCAAATGTAACACCTAGCTCTGCTACAGATACGGGTACTACTGGTGAAATAAAATTTACAGTAGATGGAATTTATTTTTGTATAGGTACAAATACATGGATCGGAGTGCCTTTAGTGTCCAATCCATCGGCCATTATAACGCAGGTAAAAACAGCATCTGGAACAGGAGCTGCAACGACTATTAATATTGCTCATGGACTTTCTTACGTACCTGTCATAGTTTCGCTTATTGCAAATAATGTCGCTTCCAATGTAAACCCCTTAATAACCGCAGACGCGACGAATTTCATTTTAACCTATGCAGTAGCTCCCGCATCTGGCACAAACAATTTGAGTTACAATATTTCTTATAAAAAATAACCGTTAAATAAGTTTTTATAAAAGTTTGAATTATGTATGTTACTTTAAGTGTATATAATTCAAACTTTATTTTTATTAACAATGGGACAATTAGGACCAACTTCTTTCGCGTTAATTTCTGACCTAAGTTCTCAGGCAGGATCTGATGGTATAGCCGTAACTGTCAACGGAAAAGACTCTATAAACGATGGATTTGGAGATATCTACATGTTTAGAGCTTCCAATACAGCGACTCCTGATGGCTTCAATGTAATACAAGTCACGGGTCAGCCTACTGGAAGATGGGTTAGAAAGATGTCTGCTATAAACATTGTTTCTTCTGCGGCAACACTTCAGATAAACTCCTATACTTCATATTATACTTTTACAGGGACAACTGCTGTTTGGACATTACCTCCTTTGGGAGTATTCTCTGGATATCGTTTAACCTTGATCAACCAAGGAACAGGAAACCTTACAGTGAATACAACTGCCGGATCGATGGATATAGATGATTCAGGTACTATAGTCAATACAATTTCACTTGCTCCTGGTGAGCGGTACATTTTTTATAATAATTCTTTGAAGTATACTTCTTTGCAGTAGTATATTGATGCCCAACCCACTGATTTAGGACTTTAAATTATTAAACCTAATCAGATTCTTTAAAATGAAACGTTTTGTTAGTATATTTTTTATTTGCCTATGTTCTTTTGTTTCTTGGGGTCAGGTTGCCAGTAGATTAATTGCCAGTCAGGCAATTCCTGCCGATACCGCCGCTCCAAATATCATGTGGGTAGATACGGTTGCCGGCTCTATGAATAGGACATGGGTCGCTCGCACCTCTTCTTTACGCTTTAACACGAAACAGATACGACACTTAAAAGATAGTGTTTCTTTATTTACAGCGCCTTTGTATAAACCCATAAGCTATGTGCCGACAAATGCTCAGATAATTTCAGCTATAGGATACACTCCTTATAATGGAACTTCCAATCCTTTAGGATTCTTGACGAGTGTACCAGCGCAAAGCTTTACTTCGTTAACAGGCAGGCCAACGACTTTATCTGGCTATGGGATTGTAGATGCGTATCCTTTATCAACTAATCCTGCTAACTATTTGACCTCAATAAATTCCGGGCAGATAGCACTCGCTTTAGGGTTCGTTCCTTATCCAAGTACCAACCCCAGCGCGTTCATCTCGTCAGAATCTGACCCACTTTTCGATTCAAAATTTGCTGCGAAAAATACAGGAGGTCTTTCGGAAGGTAGTAATCTTTATTGGACTACTGCGCGGTTTAATACCGCTTTTTCAGGAAAATCTACGGCAGACTTATCTGAAGGAGTAAATCTATATTATACAGCGGCTCGATTCAATACAGCCTTCGCCGCCAAGACTACAGACGGATTGTCAGAAGGCACGACAAATCAATATTACACCAACACCCGAGCAAGAGGGTCTATTTCGCTCACTACGACAGGATCGGGCGTTTCAACGTACAATTCAACCACTGGCGCTTTAAACGTGCCTACGCCGGTAAATTATACTGCCGGGACGGGTGTTGATATAACGGCAGGTGTAATCTCTGCCTCTTCAAGCGCGGTTACTTTTAATAATGCTCCAGCGAGGACAATAGGTACTTCATTTCAGATTTCAACGACGCGTCCTGCCAGGGTGTCTTATACGGTGACATGTACAACAGCTTTATCTCTGTTAAATCTTAACAGTAGCGCTCAGGTATTCTTGGAGATCAGCGCGAATAATTCAACATGGATCACGATCAATGGCGCAGGCAGTACAAAAACATTGGCTGTTTCGATTTCCGTCGGACTTAACGAGAGTAATTTATTTAACCTTCAATGCGAAGTACCCGCTGGATATTATGTACGCTTGAGAGGGGTTACCTCTGGTGGAGGTTCAAGTGCATGGAGTTACGGTCAGGAAAGTATATATTAAAGAACTTTCGCCCATGGAAATGCGTTTTAAGAAAAAACTACAACCATGGGCGAAAAAGACACCTGGATATTCTATAAAGATGCCGCTAAAGAGTGGCGGTGGAAGAGGATTGCTCCGAATTCTGAGATCGTGGGTAGTAGCTCCGAGAGTTACAAGCGTAAAAGAGATGCGGTGAAAAATGCAGTTCGCAATGGTTTTACTATTGAGAAGACGTCATAAATTGTATCTCTTTTTTAGATGTTTTCTTAACTGCATATTCCTAGCTAACTGATCGTTATATTCTTTAAGCAGGTCTTCCTGAAGCTCCATTCTTCTTGCAAACTCCTTCTCCACTTTTTCAACCGCTTCAGTGGCTTCTTTCTTAAGCTTGTCTCTTTGTTGTTTTTCTTTTTGCAACTTAATTTCTAGCGCCACCCTTTCAGATTCTACCTTCAAATATTCCTTATCCCACTCAATTACTTCTTTAACAGAGTAGGCATTTGCTGTAAATACAAAGAATAAAGTCATTATTAAAAAACTGCAATCTACAAACTCTTTTTTGAGATAAGCTTTGAAAGAAGCGACGGTTATTGAAAAATAAACATACAAGAAAAACATTTGAATACTTACAATTAGACATATTCTTATATCGTGATCTGTCATCATATGGTTCGTTTAAAAAGTTTCACATATTGTTCCCCTGCCTTCTCGAATTAACCTCCTCAGCACGCGCAAACGCGATGCGTTGACCCATGGCATCCAAAATCTTATTAACCTGCTTTAAGAGCAAATCTACCTTGTAGCTGTCCGCTTCCGCTTCAATCTCCCCTTTCAGGAATTCCGCTGAGGAGATGATGCTTTCAGTTTCACTCTGAGACATGTTCTTCCCTTTCGAGATGAAACCTTGTTTAGACTTCGCTGTTTCGATCTTTCTGATGTAGTATTGTCCGTTATAGCGCTCTTTTAGATCAGCGCTGATCGATGCCAGGTTATAGCTCAACGTCGCCAGGCGATCCCTCGCAGCGAGTATCTTCTCGATGTCGGGTGTTTTCGCATTATGAAAATACCACTCGATGATCTCTGCGATCATGTCAAATACTTTCACATCGGAAATTTTCATGCGGGATTCAAATGCCATCGGGTTTTGTATTTTTATTCAGAACGCTTAATTCTTCCTCTTTTTTAAATTGCTCTAAAAATTTCATAGCCGCTTCTTCGCCTTCAGTGTCCTGAATGAAAAGTGAATGAGACAGCATTTTTAAAGCACGCCTTTTTCTATTGAAATCTTCCTGATCCATGATTTATTTTTTAAAGGTCATTTTTGTAAAATCCATTTCTTACTGGACTCTTCTTCCTGACAATCGTCCTCTATAAGCTCGTACGTAACTTTGTATTTGACGATCTTATATTTATCCTTGTCCTCGAACACGCCGTGACAGTTAGCGCGTCTTGCTTCTGAGACAGAATTAAAATCAAACTCATCGCAGTATGCTCTGCTATAAGAACCAACCGCTTCTCCGGATTGTTTGCTGATAATTCTGAAAACAGTTTCTGGCTTCTTTTCTTTTGGTTTCATAATTATTTTAATTAATGGCACCCAAACTTAATCAGGTGCCATAGTGAATTTATCCAGCAATTTCAATAAGATGTTCTGCGATCAATGAAAGGTCGTTGTTTCTCTCTGTAAATAATGACAATTCAACTTCTATGTCCGCTAAAATCCCTTGGGGCTTTTCGTCCTTCATGGGACCTTTCGGGTTGGACATAATCGGCATAATATTGTTAGCGGAAACCGCTATGCGCTGAACGTTTTCTGAATACCGGCGATTGCACTGGCGAATCGTTTCAAGGATTCTTACTAAGCGAGGATTTAAAGCCTCAGTAGATTGCATTGCTTCTCCCGAATAAGTTGATTTTTCTCCGTACATGGTTCTGATTATTTATTGTTTATAATTGTTTTTAAATTCATTCTTGTAACACCCATAACCCGTAGAGGGTATTCCTATGCAAATTCTCCTTCGACACAAAGAAAGGCTCATTTGATTTTGTCTCAGAATAGAGACATTTGGCAATATACTGCAAGCCCTTCGATCTGTCAGAGGGCTTATCTTCTTTGGTGATCTCGTAAACGGAACCGTCTGAGAGTTTATAGATGCCGGTCATTTAGATTTGCCTTTAAGAACGTAGCTGATAGGACTCCATGTTAAAATAAAACTACTTAACATCATTTCGCAGGCAGCTTGAATATCTTCTTTACACTCCTTCTTTTGTTTATCACTTTGATCAAACATTAAGTACTCAAAAGATTTACCTATAAATAGTATAATCCCCATTACAATAAATAAGCAAAATGGAGGTAAAATCATTATACCTATTGAAATTGGGAGCCAAAATATTATCATTATACCGGCTATAATTAGTCTGAATATTTTTTTCATATCCTCATCATCGGGTTAATCACGTCTATGCCTGCCTCGATCAACAGATCAGTATACTTTCTCTCAAAGCGGTCCAGTACAGGCTGCGGCTGAAGCGAAAGATCATACGAGAACTTGCAAAACCTTGAAAAGAGTTTCGTTCCTTCGAAGATCCTGTCAGAGATATACCCCGGCGAATTTTGCACAAACAATTTATTGAATTTAGAAGCGCCTTTATCAAGTTCCTTCTCAAGGGAAGCTGTGTAAAATTCTGTCCCTTTAAAGGTGATCAGTATGTCATGGATTGCCTGGCAATGTGAAAACAAATGAAACATCTTTTCCACCTCTTCATCTGAATATTGAACTTTTTTCAATAGTACACTCTTCCCATGATCGATAGGGATTAACTTGGCAGGTTTCCCAGCGCGAGGTTCTGTTCGCTTACGGGGTTTGATTAGTTTCTGGGTTGGCATGGTGGTTCGGATTGGTTAAATGGATTCTTCTTCCGGCATTTCCATGTGCATTGCATCATAAAATGCTTTCTTTTGATTGTGCTCTATCTGTTTGATCTCTTCAAGGGTATGTCTTTCAGATTTAATTCTTTCAAATTCTTCTTGGACATACTCTTCGAAAGACTTAGGGAATACTTCCCGATGATTATGTCCCACTGTGATCATTCTACCTCCTCTAAAAGGTTTCAATATATCGAATGGTTTTCTGTTTAGCCACCAATCATAATCGTCTTGTGCGGCAAACTCTATATCTCTTCGATATCTATTATTAAGCATCTCATCTTCCCAAACTTGCCTTAATTTATCTCGTTCAATTTGCGCCTCTGCCCAAGATTGCTCTTTGGGGTATTGCTTTTTAACAGGTACTACGCGAAGTTTGTCGTAGATGTATAATCCGGCAGCGGTCACTAAAAATCCGGTCACGATTGATGTTATCATTGATAATGTGTTTTGGCTAATTGATAAATACAAATTGCATCAGCTTCATTGTCGTCATTACCTGTGTAGCCAAAGCGATCCTTTGCAGCCTTGATCATAGCAGGTTTCCCAGCATTTCCTTTTCCTGTAGCAAATAATTTTATTTCTGTCGCTGAAAATGCCATATAAGCGACTCCAAGCTCCTCGCACAATGTTTCTATCATAGCAACCATTTTAGAGGCATGTATGATAGAATTTGCGTGCCTACCAGCGACTCTCTCGTATGCGACTAATTCAATACCTTCTGCTTCAATCATAAATTTAAGTTTCGACTTGAAGCGGATCATTTTCATTCCAGAGCTTTCGTCCTTGAGCGTATTTAAATTCCATAATCCATAATTATTGGGGCCGCAGCAGAAGCCACAATTTGATGCTTGGTCAAGCGCTAATATTTTCATCTTCTTCGGGTGTATACCACTTAAATGGCGTTAAATTAATACATGGAGTCCTCATTAACTTTTGAAAATACTTTTTACAAAAGGGATTTTCTAGTGATTGATTTGCTAAAATAGCGGAATTGAATATTTTTCCCGTTTCTGTATTTATAACTTTCTTTGATCTTTTTGTATTCATTCTATTCTGATCGTAAGCATGTTTTATGTTTTCACTTTGAGTCACCCATTCTAAATTCGAAATGTGATTATTTAGACGGTTAGAATCTTTGTGATGAACATACCCTTTATTGTGCGGATTTTCGATAAAAGTAAGAGCGATTAATCTATGCGAAATAAGCCTTTTTCGTACCCCCTCTTCGCAAAACATAACACTTAGATATTTAGTAGCCATAGTTTGCTTCATAATTACCTTTTCTCCATTTCTAAAATTCTTAGGACCCGACGATGACGGCCTATCGAAAAAATGTAAAGATCTAAATCTACCAAAACTACTTGCCTCGTATTTTGTGTATCCTGGAATTAGTTTCCATATTTCTTCTTCTGTCTCCACACTCTACTGATTTTTAGTATAAACAACAATAATATCTGTATCATTTTGACCGCCCGGATGGATCGCGTGCGAAACCTCTTTCACCTCCCAATTGTTCTTAAAAAGCCAATACCCTTCCGTCTGAAACGCGTCAAAGGAACTGTAATGGGCGATCTTGATGGAGCGGGATGCTTCTGGATTGGCTCTTATCTCATTGGGAGTTACTATTGAGATAAATGCTGTCACTAATATTACAAATAATACGCATGGAGCAACCAGTGCCGTGAATGCGGCACATACAAACTCCAAACCATTTTTAAATTGATTTTTCATTCTTCCTGAAGATTTAGTGCCTTATACACGGCAGATTTGAACTTATTATAACTATCGGTAGAGCGTGCTCTTCCAGACTCAACCTTTTCAAGGAAATCTATTGCGGCTTTCAATAGGTCTGGAGCTGCTGCGATTAAGTGGGCATTTTCATTTTTCTCAACATCGGCTATCAATTCAGATCCTATCTCTTCTCCAAATTTATTTGTACTCCAGACACTAGACTTAAAATTGCCTATTTCTAATGGATTTGTGGTAAGAGTCCATTTACCATCTGTTCCTTTAAATTCTAACTTGTTCATAATTTCTTTTAAATTTTAGTTACCCGTAAAACAATTTTTCCTACACGGCAATCAAACTCAGAGAATCTAACACGGTATTTTTTCCATCCGATTGCCTTTTTATATTCCCGGCAGAGAAATTTTGTATTAAGTCCAGTAGCATACTGCCCAAGCCAAGATTGTATTAAAGTCCCGGTATCTATAGAGATTTCGCTAGGGCGATGTACTACTACAGATTTTATTCTTAAGTGCTCCATATCAATTAACTTTTACAGGTTTCGCAGCAATCCTAGCACGTTTCTTCTTTACGGGTTCTTCCTTTACAAGGATCACAGGAGCCACACGCTCGATGATATCCTCCTTAGCAGGAGCAACCTCTTCAGGACTCTCCTTGCGCCTCCCATGCGCACGGTAATTCTTGTGAGATTTCGCTCTTTCAAGGCGCTCTTCTTCGGAATATCCTTTGTCGAGGTAAAACAATGCTTCCACCTTCTCCGGGGTGAAATGCGCATAAGCTCCGTAGTCGGTCTTGACAACGTATCTCCCTTTCTCGTGTGCCACGATAAAGGCGTTGCCGACGTTGCGTCCGTCTTTTGTGTATAATACAGTGTTAATGGGGATTGGTAGTTCGGTGTTCATAAAAAAGATATTGGTTTTATTTCGTTTAAAACTTGGTTTCCGGCAAATGGATCAACAGGTGGTGCTTGTGGTGGATATAAATCATTCTTGGGGAATTCGTAAATTCTATTTAAAGCTGGGTTGCACATAAATAATAATGTCCCGGTTGCGTCTGATCTATTCTTTGCAATAATATATTCGATACGATTGCTAGGTACAAAGGTTAATCCCTTTTCAGTGGCCGCTCTTTCATCGTAATAATCCTGGCGGTATGGGAATATGATCGTCGTGCCAAACTCTTCAAGGCGACCTGAATTTTTTAGATTTGATAAAGATGGTCTTTTATCTGCCAAACTTTCACTGCCCCTGTTTAATTGGGATAAAATCATTAAGGCAACTCCTAATTGGTTTGACATATCTGTTAACTTCCCTATTACACTATCAAGCACTGGTGTTGCTTCTTGATTTTTAACGGTACGATCCTTACAAAGCTGAACAAAATCAAGGATGATCATTTTAATCCCGAATCTTCTTTTCCAGTTTCTCATAGCAAGGAAAATGTCATTTATGTCTGCTGATTGGGTATTCCCGTAATAGTAGATAGGAAGATTAGCAACAGAAGAAGCTACTTTATCTACATGCCGCTTTTGATTCTCGACAAGCCTTCCTTTTAGTATGTCGCTCGAGTTAACATTTGATATATTGGAGATCATCCGACCAGTCAACTGCGAATCCTCCATCTCTAAAGAGATAACAGCTACCGGATCTCCTTTAACAGCCACTTCATAAGCGTGGAACGCTGCGAGAATCGATTTTGCCATCCCGGGTCTGCCCGCCACTAATATCCGGTCTGTACTCTGCCATCCTGAATTGAACTTATTAAGCGAAGGCAGTCCAGTTGTAAGCCCTGAAATACCATCCGTCAAGGGTTTATTCATCAGGGCTTTCATCTTCTCAATAGACTCCTTAAAAGTCACGCTATCAATATTATTGCTTCGACCTGTAACGATTTCAACACCTTTAGAAACTACTCTGTCAATATCTTCAATGTTGGCATCTTGCTCGATAAGAGACAACGCTTGAAGAGAGTTTTCTAAAATGCTTCTCTTGGTAGAATATTCTAATAGCGTGGTTGCATTCTTCCAAAGGGTATTTGATGAACCTATATTCTTTTTAAGAGATTGATAATGGCTTAGCAAATCTTTTTTACCCGCTCCAAATAGTTTCTGTAATACGTGAGAAGCATCAACTTTTTGCCCTTCAAGATGAATCTCCATAATGATGTCATATAGAACTCTATTTTCGGCTTCATAAAAACAGTCTGAATTTAGTATCTGCTCAACGTTGACAAGCAGTTCCGGATAATTTACAATCGTTGAGAGAACGTCTTTTTCAATTTCAAGTGCTACTGGCGGCGCTACGCTAAACATATTACATCCTCATGATAAACTTGTTAAATAAATCTTCTGTGATCTCTCCGTCAGCCAATGCTTCGTAGAGTATCATTGTTTTTTGATCCTGATCAATTACATTTTTTTCAGGAAGAAAACTGTGACTGGATTGTAATGAACCTTTGTAGTCAGGCTGTAAATGCTTAAATAGTGGCTCACATTTTACTTCTAAAGTAACCTTCGATCCTAATCTCTCTACATCGTCCGGCTGCACCCATTTTCTTCGCCCTGGTACACGTACAGAGAAGTAATGATCTCTTTCGCAATTAGCACATCTAACGACATACAGCGTTCCGATATAAACTTTATCAGTAATAAATAACGGTTGACCGCACTTTAAGCAAGACACTTTATCCATTACACATTCAGGTATGTTCGCTGTTGAATCGGCGCTTGATTATTTGGATAAGCAGCGATTGATTTTAATCCTGTTTCTTTCCATGTGCCATCTACTGCGGACTTCCAACTTTTCATAGGCGCTTTGCCTACAGTCCATCCTTTACTGTTGTAATGATTCCAGAACTTCTCAGCAAAATCTAAGGCAGCAGCTTCTGAACAGTTGTGCTTGTACTGAAAATACGATACAACATCAATCAGCTCAGGCGCTACGAACTTTGGAGCCTGCTCTTTGAATACTGTTGGCTTGCGTTTTTCGTATTTAACTTTATCGTTAAGACTTTGGCAACTTATCAAGCCTTCTTCATCTTCGGAGAGCATCTCTAATGAGATTGCCGTTTCAATCATTGCTTGTAGCTTTACTTCTTCAATACCCAACTCGTCAGCGAATACCTCTATCTGAACCGGGTTAAAATTCCACTCAAGCGTAGGGCTGTCAATGAGAATCTCTAACATCATACACCAGAAAGCGTATCCCTCGAGTTCTCCGTACTTTTTGCGAAGCACTTTGACTTTGCCGTTATTGCGAAGATTCGCTACATGAGGAAATCTATCAATGGATATTTTTTTCGATTTCATAACAAATTAATTAAAAATTCCTCCAGAACTCCTCATCATCTTCTTCAATTTCAGCTTCACTAAATGAAGAAAATCTAGCCTCTTCTTCGAACGATCTTCTTTCAAAAAGTTTATCAATTTCATCTAGTGAACCACTATTAAGCCGGTCTTCTCGCCTTGATAAAGCTCTAGCTTCGGCAGATTTTTTATATATGTCTACATATAAAGATTCAAAATTAAAAGTTCCTAATTCTTTATAAGGATCTGCCACCCAAGGCATATGATCGTAATTTCTGTGATTGTAATGCTGAAAGGTGAGGTTATCTGATTTTAAGTTGTAAGTATAAGAAGACACCCTAGCTGCATCTGCCAAATAATGAAAATGTTGATGATTTTGAATAGTATACCCCACCAAAACGATTTTAAAAGAAACAACGACATGCCTAAATCTATTCTTATTCTGTACTAGAAATCTATACATACCATGTCGATACTTAGAAGCCTGAACGATTGTGTCTATATTAATTTCTCCAACTTTCAATTCGTAAATCGTAATATCTACTTCGCGGGAACTCGTACTAGTTTTTTCGTAAAAGGAAAGTCCAACAAGATCAGGCACTCCGTAAACTCCCATATCAAATTGCTTTAAAACATGGTCATGCATAAAATGGCTTAATCCCGCCCTGAACATTTCTCCTGGCTTAGAGAAATAGATTGCATTTTCTAGTTGATTCTCATTGTCGTAATACATAAAAATTTAGTCATAAAAAATCCCAAAAGGCTTCGGCGGTTTGAGTAACCAAGTAGAGAGCCTAGACAACCCTCAATACCGAACCCTTTTGGGTAAATTAATACTTGTCTAGTATACATCCTTTCTCAAGGGATGGGCCTCTTTTGACCAACACAAACTTCGAAAGAAATCTTTACAAAGTCAACTATCCAACCGGATAATATTCAAACTTTCCATAATCGGGCTGATAATTAATATCGAGCGTGTCGATATAATCGAGAATATCTTCATCTGTAGGTGGCGTATCGAAGTGCTCATGTTGAATCATTACTTCTTCGAGTTCTCTTTCAATTCTGATGCAGTATAACATGTCTATTTTTCGTTTATTGGTGTAACTAACTTGAAAACATCTTCATCATTAAAGCTATAACATTTGGGGCAGTAACACTTACCTTCTTCTCCGTCGATACCATCTCCAAAGTGCCACTCATCGTTTTTCATTATTTCGATAAGTCCGTCTTTGTCATTCATTGCAGACCATCCATAATGATCATTCACCCAAGCCTCTCCACAGTTATCACACTGTGCTATGTAGTATTCTGCTGTGCTTATCATGTTTTTTTGGGGTTTTGTTTAACCAAATATCTTCCGAGATACCCTTCCAGATAAGCCTTAATCAGGTGCTGCTGATAGGATTCATTCTTGCTCACAGAAGCCGCGTATTGCCTGGCTTTGGAGAGGATATCTTCGGGAGGTGATTTGCTCATTCGTTCCATATTTTACGAGTTTTATCTATTCGGGATAGATGCTTTGGAATTTCGCCTTTTATAGTGCTGAATAAAGAAGCGACTCCTTTTTCGTGTGGTTGCAAATAAGACTTGCCTAAGTGTTCGTAAAATATTCTCAGGAAGTCTTTTACTGAATATCCGGCAATAGCTTCTAATGCTCTTGCTTCCACTTCAGTTAATTCAATAAAAACTTTCGCGCTAAATTCTGATGCTGATTTTATCTTTTTCGGTTCTGTGCTCATACTCTTGGCGGTTTAGGCAATGGAAGAAAATGAGTCGGTTCTGCATGCCACTCATGATAAACCGCATCGCTCCACATGCCATGACTCATGCGCATTACCTGCATAGGACTGTCTTCTAATTGTCCTTCTGGATAGTACCCTAAAATAGTATCCTCCGGATTGGCTAATGCTATCGGCAACCACTCCTGCTGCTGATTCCCTTCAAGATAGGTGATGTATTCTTTTAAATCCCTGAGATGGTTATTGTAAATGGTTGCATCCTGCCAGGGTTTATTTTCATCGGCTTGCTTGATGAGGTTGTTGAGCAGGAAGTGGATGTCGCCTTTTAGGTATTTGCTCATGGTTCGGATATTATTTGTGAATATATCATTACTATACCTAATCCTCTTTCCTGTGCAGTGTATAAAGCCTCAACAGCTCGTGCGCCATAGGCAAATAAAGTTGTTCCATTTCCTGGCGAATTAGCGGTAGTTCCGTCAGGCTGAATGAATTTAATTTTACCCGTAACAAACATTAAAGCGTCACACTGCTTGGCAGCGATAGGCCACCATGGAGCGGATGTCCTATCGGGGGTTAGCGCAATACCGTTCCCGTATTCATACATCTCATTCAACCACCAGCTTTTACCGGATCTACCCGAAAAAGGAGGGTTGCACCAAACCATGCCACACCAAGAACGATCATCTCCTTTTGAATTCTTCGTTATAAAATATTTTGTTGGAGTGTGAACGAATCTCTTATCTTCTGGCGCTGCTACGTCAGTGTCGAATTTACATCCCAAAGCATCGAATATATACTTGGGTGTGTACCACTCATCCGTTTTTGGCTTTTTAGTTTTTCCTTCCCAGTTTGACATTATCGTTTGATTATACCTGTAATAATTAAATTAACTTTACTTGAATCTGGATTCTTAAATATCGAGTTCAAGAGGAATAATTTAAGCGTATTGTTATTTTTAAGATATGGTTCAAATGAAGGAGTTTTCACATTGATAGCATATTCTTTGGTAACAATATTTTTAAATTCATCCCGATAATTAGCTTGGCAATTAACAATGAAATCCATATTTACAACTGATTATTTCTAACAATAGGCATAATAAAGAATGAAGCCGATCTCCCATGATTCACCTTCGTCGAGATGTACATTGAAGGGACTACCGCTTTCTCGTGCGCTTTTTTAATCTCCACCTGCCCGGGGCCACCCACTGACGAAAGCAACTTCAACAGTTTATCTCCATTCAAGCATATCTCCAGTGAATCTCCGGTGCGGTCTTCCAAAGAAATGTCCTGAGAGGATTTTTTTGACAGGTAGACATCTTCAGAGGTAATGAACAAAAGGTCTTCCTGAAAAGCGTGCAATGCTTCGCGGTTACTGTCTGAGAAAATCATCGCTCGGGTTAAAGCAGGCTTCCACAGGTCTATGTCAACAGTTGCGGTTAACATAGGGTCGGGTGTAACTACGGCCTTGTAAGGAGGAAAATTCCCTTCCATAAGTGTAGCTGTTAAGTACACATTCCCGTACTCAATCGAAACCTGCTTCTCTGAGAGGGTAAACCCTACAGGATCGGACCCGTTCGAGAGAATATCCCATAAAAGTTTCACCGCTCTTGAAGGAAGCGTAAAAGAAGCGAACCCTGGCGATTCGATATCCGTCTCAAAGATTGCTAAAGACATATTCCCGTCGAAAGCGACAAGGGTAACGTAATCAGGTTTGAAATCAAAGTATATCCCCGCAAGATAAGGTCTGAACTCAGTATCCTTTGAAGGAGGTATAATTGGTTGTAAATACCCGATCCCTTCTTTCAATTGCGCGGCATCGATCACAAAATGATCCGTCCCGGTTTGCTTCGTTTCAGGAAACAGCTTCGCATCTTCCCCTGTTAATTTGTAATCATGCGTCTGGCTGATGATATTCACGTCGAAGTTAACCCCTTCACTGGAGTAAACCAGCGAAATAGGCGCGTCAGGAAGCGATCCCAACAGAGCCTTGCTATCAGTATATGTTAGACAAAAACTCTTCTCTGAAGTGAATATTTCAACAGAGGATGCTTCAAGAAACGCCTTTACGGTAATCTTGCTGTCAGTCGCTGTCAGGAATATCCTTTTTGAGCCGTTGTACACTTCGAATTTCACGTAGGCATATAATGGAACGAGTGGATTTGCCGGTATAGCTGCTGACAAAACGGCGAAGGCTTTCAGTAAGTCCTTAGACCTTAACTCAATTTTTATCTGTTCCATCAAAGTCAATTTTAAGCTGGTTCTGATCATGTATAGCAGGCGATTCGCCTAAATATTCCCAAAGGTCAACCTCTTGGATTTTCAACCTTCTCAAGGTTTCCTCTGGCGTGTAGGTGTTCTCCGACAGGATAGTCGCGCTCAGGAGTATCTTGTGAAAGAGTACTTTGTCAGAAGATTCGAATTCAGCGGTATCCTGGTGATGCTCCATGTAGAGTAATGGCCTTTCAAGGAGCTTTCTGAGGCGGTGACGCTGAGTTAAACCTTGTTCGCCGCTTTCGATATGGGTAATCGCTTTGATGGTGTAATTCAGGGCTTCTCGTGCCCAATCATTGTGCATTGGCATAAGTATAAGGTTCTATAGTTACTTTTAATCGTGCGGTTCTTTCTAACTTCTGCCACGCTCTATATTTAACCCTGTCGTGGATGTAGCTTGGCTTGATGTTCTCCTTCAAGAAATTCCTGTCATGTGCTTTCTTGACGAATTTGCATAAGTGGTTGAGGCGTTTTTCGGTGTATACTTTCTCGGTGCACGAGAAATAAGAGCTGTCGGCTGTGAATAGCCATTCTTTGTCGGTTGTCATGGGAGTATGGTCTGAGGGTTAATAATGCTTGATAAAATCTTCTGAACGAATAATGGATTGAGTTCTTCCTCTTTAAGCATTTCGAAAACATTCTCTTTAATTTGTTCTTTAATACTTTCCGCCACTTGTTGAGCATACATGCCGGCTGCTTTTTCTTGTAATTCAAGAGTGTAAGTGACATAACCTTTAGAAAGCCTCTTGGCAACCTCTTCTTCAGATATTATGTGATTAGCAAGCTCGGTGATCAGTAATCCATGTACTATTTCTTTGTATGATTTCATGATCTATCTATTGGTCTAAACATTAACGCCTTATTTTTTATATTCTCTGAAAGATACCATTCGTCAGTTTGTTTACATTTTATTGCAGATACTCCTGAAAAATCATCCAAAGATTGGTATCTAACTTTCGGGTCTTGTAATATCACAAACTCTACGAAATCAAGCTCAATTAATCTTTTTACTTTTTTCTTTCCAGAAGATGTATTTACCAATACGTTGTTTATCGATATTACATCTACATATACATCTGTTGGAATTTTAAATTTCATCTCGGTAAATTTTTAAGTTGTTCCTGTAAAATTTTAATGGTTCTGTTACAATTCCGAATGATCACCTCCGTCTTCGTTGTCAAGAGCTGACTATTCAATGCTTGTATCTGCCGGATTAACACTTCCCTCTTCGTTTCCATAAAGTTTTTTAATCAAGTATTCTCTGAGTGGTTTGTTTTGCCTTTTACGAAGAGTCTTTCCGAAATCCAGCTCTGCCCTCAATAATGCTTCAGGGATAAGCCCGATGCGGACTCCTTTGTATTTACCCTCCGGATATCTGAAGGTGTCTGTAATTTCAATTTCAGGCATGTCCATTCAATCTCGTCGTTGCGTTGCCGGATGATAGATGTTCACTTTCCGAAACAGGATATTGAGAGAATTTCATCTTCCTGATCGCCTTCTCAAGATCAAGCATCGCTTTCTCCGTGTCAGATTTAACCTTCTCAGCTTCCGTAACTGTCAGGAGTCTACTTGCCTGCGTACGTTCCATCAAAGAGATCAGTAGGCTGTTTTTCTCTGCATCATCCAGCGAAGAGAATGATTCTATTATGCTGTTTATTCTGTCGATATTTTGCATGATTATTTTTCTTGTTTAAAATATCTTCCGGAGAATATCCCCGGAAGAATTGAACTCCTAACCCTTAACCTTTATCGTTGTCCTTTTTATAGGGAAAGATTCTTAAGATTTTCGTCTCGGATAAACTTCCTGCAAAAACCGTCACAAGCCACGTCTGAAAACGGGTAGCTGCTGTCCAAAGTGCACTCTTCGAATCTACATCTTGGATCATCATGTAACCGGTGACGCGTTTAGGCTGCTCTTCTTCAACTCCGTCGAGATAATAATATTTCAATCGATACCATTTAAGGTCATCTTTTTCGGGATCTGCATGAAATATGATCTCACCAGCGTTGTATTTAGCAATCGCTTCGACAGCGATATCCAAATGAATTTCTCCGTCAAGTTGCATCTGCGCCAGTCTTGCTTCAACTTCAGTAAATGAGACCGAATCGAACAGATACTGTTCAGAAATCGTTTTAATCTTCCCTTTAGGGGTTTGCTCTTGGTATTTGATGGTTGCTTTGTAAAACATGTTGTGGTTCTGGTTTTAAAGTGGAATTTCTTTTAGAAAACTTGTAGAAGGAATATCCCTCTACAAGTAAAAACTATCTTACTCAACAATTTTCAATTTCTCCTGCATCCAGAGTGCACCTTCTTTAAAGGCTTTCGCCAAAGAGGGTTTACTGCCGTACAACTCTGCTGCGTACTGCTCCAAGGCGAATAATATATTCATGTCTTCCGGTTCGGTGATGGCTTCTCCGATGATTTCTGCGGGTTGATTTATAAAGTCTCTCCTGCCTGTAGTTTCGTTTAAAAGTGTGAATATTGAATCTTCGCTCATATCCGCTAATTTCTTCTCTGCTTGCGGACTCTCATTATTAATAATTGTATCAATCTGATCCATGACAGACTTCGGAAATAAGTTATTCACAAAAGAACTTTCTACGGATTCTCTCTTAGCGTCAAACTCTTCTTTTATAGCTTCCGCTTCGGAGTCTGTGCCATTAACAAGTAATTTAGCGGCAGTCTCACCTTTCGCTGCTTCTTTTTCATTCAACGCTTTCTCCTTCTCTTCAAGTTTAGCCCGTAAAGCTTCCAACTCTTTACGCTCCTCTTCTAACCGGGTCTTCTCTGCGAGTTGTCGCTCCTTCTCAAGGCGATCCGCTTCAAGGATTGCTTCTGACTCTTGCGTCATTAAAGCTAATTCTCCTTCAAAATCCTCATCGCTCAACTTTTCTATCGCAGCCTGGCTGATTTGTACCTGCCCAAGGATGAAGTGGGTGCCGTTGTAGCGTGCGTTGAGAGCGAGTATTTTTTCAGCGCGTTGTTGCACCTTGGCTTGCTTCTCTGCTTCGACACGCATCTTCTCATGTTCCCCCGCAAGGATGAACTCGCTCTCCATAAACTCGAGAGGGGTCTTGATTTCATCCACCATAGCGGACAACTTACGGGCAGCTGAGTTTACTTGTTTCTGCCAGGAAACTGACTCTTCAACAAGACTTTTGCGATTCTTCTCGATAAGAACATTCAAAGCTTTTAACGCCTTACGGTTTTCGACGACCTTGTTGAATCCGGTTTTATCTGTCGGACTTTCAATCTTTAGCGATTTGCATTTCTCTTTTATCGCTAAAATGTCCGACTCGATCTTGGTGATCGGGATAAGTTTAACCTCGTTAGGTGTGATTTCTATTTGTGGTTCTGTTTTCATATTTCAATTACAATATCTCCTTTGTGAATTTCTACCACATAAGATTCTACATCTTCTGCGTCATGGCCTTCTTTTAAGAAGTATGCCTTGGTGTGTAGTGGACTCGGATCATCTTCTCCATCCCAAAGTAGATTATGAGGAGCTTTTTTAATTTTCTTGACATATCCCGATAAACTATACTCTTCCGAGATAAATAATACTTCTTTTTCTAATTCCTCCTTGGTCAAGTTGTTGAAGAATTTTTGATAAAATTTAGCTTTCATTGGTGGTTCTGATTTAATTGTTTAAAATATTCCAATGCTTTTTCATCATTCCATGCGCTAGCGTACTGATAACCGCGCCTCTTTACAATCGAAGCCTCTGAGATAAATCCATCTAACCTTACTACAGCTCTATTCAAAGCTCCGGTAATAGGGTCGAACTCGTAGTATTGATGGAACTTTCCCTGATACCGAATAATGCCCAGTGTTGCCACATACTTAATCAAAGCGTTTACAGTTTCAGGGTCGCGCCTTTTAAGGGATAAATACGTCTCGGCATGGTGTGCACTTTTGATATCAGGGAAGTTTCTCATTTTATCATTTAAGTTACTGATTATCAAGTAGTTATCAGAAGGGGAGGTCGTCACTTTCGTCTTCTGAGAAATCAGCAATAGGCGGCTCACTCACGGGAGGCATACTCACAGCAGAAGTTCTTGAAACAGTCTCTTCAACAATTTCTTTTTCTTCTTCCGCAGTTTGAGAAGCTTTGTGCCCTTTCAAGTAAGCGACAAGTTCGTCATACTTAGCATCGGCGATAGCAGAAATTTCCGCAGTTACTTTATCTCCGAACTCAAACACCGGTACGGAATAATTCACAGCACCTTTCTTTTCATCGGATGCGCTTTTGATTATTACCCACTGATGCTCTAGTTTATCGTTCATATTTTTTGTGAAATCGCCCCAACTTTTCACACTGGAGGCTTTAAACGCGATATTGATAAGTTCCCCCCTTGAAGAGAGTGCGTAAATGCTACGATTATATTCAGCTCCGGCTGCACCAATCTGGTGTTTAATATTACTGTAAAGTCCTGATCCAAGAAGACCGCCCTTGAAGGATTTTACCGTTAAAGGTTCTTCTGATATCTTGGCAACTTCGTTAGAATATATTCCGCAAGAATCTTTATCACTCCAGCCACGGACGGTATGTAGTTGCTTCAATACCAGGAAGCTAAAAGGAAGCGGTACTTTCACGTTTAATTTTGTTTCCTTATTGTAGAAGCTGAATGATTTCTCATTGCTGCGCCATTCAAGGAAATACTTTGCAGGATTAGGGTTTGATGCTTTAAATTCGTCTGAACGTCCCATGATTATTGTATATTATAAAAGTTAATGATTAGTTTACACTTTAACAGAAGGTTTAAAAAGCTACTGCCCAACACTCCCGTCAGGCAGTAGACCTGATTACCCTCCATATCACTCCCCGTCTGATTAAGGAGTAATTTCTTTAGCAGGCATATCCAACCGGATTCTCATGATCACATACGCGTTCAGAGTTAACCCCAGGGATGCTGCTCTTTTCTTTGCCTCTTCGTGGAATTCTTTTGACATGCGCACCATAAAGGATGCTCTTTCGTCTGATTTTCTTTCGATATTGATTTCCATAAATATATCTATATTGTTAGCATCAAAGATATATAATTGGTAATTACAATGCAAACTTTAGTGAGAAATATTTTCATTTTCTTTTCTCGGCACTATTACTTCCCAGTCCCACTTCGGATGCTTCCTGAGCACGTTATCCGCTTCGCAGTACACCTCTTCAAGGGAGTCTTTTGAAAAGGTCTTTGTGGATTTTAATTTCTCGTCCTGGTAGAATTTTACGGTGTAGATTCTCATATATCATCATCTTCTACAATATTCCCCTTAATTTTATTCCAACAATCAGATCCTATCAATTGCCTGCCAAGTATACTTTTTCTTACCCATGGATGCTCACGATGAACTTCTACCGATATGAAACTGGTGAAAGATGGTGTATCCTTCAAAGTACGCATACAACGACAGCAATGAAGAGTTTCAGGCGGATTCTTTCTATTATCTGGATCTAAATAAACCCAATTATTATTGCTACCGTCTCTCATGATCTCTCTTCAAGTTTAACCTCGTCAAATCCACCCTTAACATAAGCCGAAACCGCTTTAAATACGCCATAAAACTCTCCAGCGATAAACCCCATCGGGAGCATTAAAGAGAGTTTACCCAAATAGATAAACTTCCCATCGGGATCTGTGATCAACATCTCTACCATTCCGGAGTCGTTTCGCATCGAAACCTGACTCTGTCCTAGTTCTCCATATAGGAAAATGTCTGAAGAAAAATATCCCAAAGATGATTTTGTCGTGATTGTAGCTGTAGAGATTTCTTTGACGGTGTCGTAGATCGTATCGAAGCTGATGTCTTCGAGGTTGGTTTCTTTTGTCATGATGATTAATATTTTTTGCCACAAAACGGGCAGTAAGTATGGGCTATAAAACTTTTCCGCTCCTTTAGCTCTTTAGAGCCATCTTTCTTTAATTTCTCCTCTCCAATGAAAACCCGTTGCCCTGTTTTATTGCCTCCAATTTGCTTCCCTTCTGGAGAATAACTTCTGACATCGTCCAAATCAAATTTCATATATTTGATGCCAGACTGTTGAATAAATCGTTCTCTTATTGTTTTTATACAGTTACACATAATGATTGCCGGGGTTGGTTATACGTTTTCATTTCCATTCAACTTTTCAAGCAAATACTTCGCAAATCCATCCTGAATAGATCGCGCCTCTTCATCGGGTAAATTCAATCCGCCTACTCCAGTGAGGTGACCCCAGCCGCGCAGAAGTATCAACTTCCTCCCTTCAAGGTCTTGTATATATCCGGATTTATACTCCAAAGGAGTTTGAATCCTCTTGCTGCTCGTGCCGTTGATTATTTCCAGGCATATCTTCTGATAATCTTCATTGGTGGTGATAAACTGAAAGACGAAGGTGTCCTGAGAATCGAACACATAAGAGATGCCTTCCCATTGGACGAATGGCGGTTTGAATACTTCTTGCCAAGGTTTCATAATGCTTAATATCTAATTTTGAAATTCTGATGGAATTGGAACTGGGGCTCTTCGTAGTCGCCAAGCGTGAACAAGTTTCTTAAACCACGTTTTTCTGTGCTTAAAGTAAAGCATGTTTTGTTGAAACTTGTAATTACCTACCGAAATGATAATTACAAGTTCGTCATCTTCTTTAGGCATTTTCTCAGAAGGTTTAAACCATTCAACTTTATTTGCCTCTTCATTAATCAGCTCGACCATCCTGCTAAATGATATTTCTTCAGCCTTTACCTGATCAAGCCACTGATATACCTGAGCCTCCTTTATCTTCATGATTTCTCTTTGTTTAATTCCTCAATTAATGCATCTGCTAATTTTACAGCCTCCTCGGCTATTATGTTAGATTGATTGGGTTGTACATATGTTTGATCTGCTAGCATCCCCTGCATGGCTAACGCTGCAAAGTAGTGCCTAATAGAAAGACCCGGATGAATTATCAGTGTATCTTTCTCTACATATTGAAATGGAAATGCTGCGTGATTTGGATCTGTCATGATCGTGTTGCTTTAAAATACCATTCAACAAATTGAACCAAAACAAAGTGAATGCAATTTTCTTCAGCGGTGAACCATTGTGTAATACCAAAAGACAAAGCACATTCACCTCGCCTAGAAAGATCACAGTAATCTATACTGCAATTCCATTTAGTCCTCGTAAAACAAAACTCTCCCGATGATTCTATTTCAAGAATAGCATCGAGCAAATCATTTGATCCTATTGAATATTGATCAAGTCCTGTGAATTTTTTAATCAAATCACACTCTCTGAGGTAATCCTTGTCAAAGTCAACGCTTGCGTAATATGGTTGTTCCATGAAGTTTTATTTAGTTTATTATCCTATTTTTTGAATTGCCTCTTCAGCTTTTTTCTTTCCGGGTATAGACCAAGATAGTCTTTCATTGACAAGGTGGTGAATAAAGACTCTGCCTCGCTCCGTCCATACCGTATAGTGCTCTGTAAAGGTCGCGCCGGTTTCTTTTACTACGTAAGGGTGCGTTCTTGTCTCGGTATAACCCTTCCCGTTGTAGTTGGCATAAAGTAAATAGCCTTTACCATTTTTGTATTGGATATTCCTGCTAACAAGAATCTTATTCAGAGCGGCTCCGGTTAATCCAAGTTCATTAGCAATCTCCGTCACTGTGAATGTGCTCTTTGAAGCAAGTACCGCGTCAACGAATTCCGCTTTTGGTGTTAAGATGGCATTTTCAGCAAGAAGTCTCTCTTCAGATTCCTTTACGGTAACAAGCTCTTTAAGTGCCTCTAAATAAGTTTGAGGAAGTCTCGGTTGATCACTCGTTACGATTTCTTTCAGCCGGAAGTAAGTATTTACGAGAGTCTGATACGCATCCCACGCTTCATCAGTGCCTAAACTTTTAACATGATTGAAAGCTCCTTTTTCTGTCCATAGATAAATTTGATTCACATTTGAAGGTATTTCCGCAAGGTCACTATTTGTGACTTCGCCTTTAAACTCCTTTAATTCAGAACCTTTAAGAAGGAAGAAATGAACCCCTTCCATATATCGCTCTTTATTCCTGGCGAAATTATTCTTCAATTGGTTTTCATCAGCTCCCAGCTTATTAGCTAAAATCGAAGTAGTCACTACCTTTTGTTCTCTGTGAATCAAATTATTCATATATCAATTATTTAAGATGGCACTTCTAAATTCTCGTCGATAATCCGGACGCGACCACTTGGCAGAGCTATCGTCTTAACCAATCCTTTTTTTACCCACATCTTTATGGTTTGATATGACACACGCTTCAGCGCCGCATACTCTTTCATTTTGTATTCCATACACCAAAGTTAACTAAAATGTTTTTAAATATACCAAATATTACCAATTATTTTTCAATAATTATTCACCAAGAAATACTTCCCTGTAATCTGCAACTTTGACCGGGATTGCATTTCCATATCCGATATGACAATAAAGCCTCCTTCGATAGAATACACAGCAGGAGATTTTACCAAGTCCCATCCGTAGGAAGTAACCTCTTCAGGGTATCTCCATGTAAATCCTTTCTCAAGTAGTTTTTCTACAACATCTTTTGCTGTTTCATAATCCTGGCAGACAATATTACACCTCGCTATTTTATCTCTTTTCATATCAATCGATCCGTTTAAAGTTTTCCTCTTCCCAGTTTACACACTCAGGGAGATTCTCCCCGAGGTATCTGTTGTTTCCCCAGTATAAATTATAGTAAATGTATTCTCCGTCAACTCTCAGCTTTATCGGGTATTTATCCATCCCGCAAGTGGTACACCTTTCGGGATTATAACTGTGAGGGATGTCCATCGGCGAAGGGTGGGGCTTGAAGGTGTGTTGCTTCATGATTCAATAAGTCTAACCCAACCGGCATTTACAAGTTCTTCTACGGAGTAGCCCATGAAATCGGTTATTACTCCGATCGATTGAAGATATTGATAGGCATGAAGTTCGTTAAAGATGTTCATAGTTATGTAACAACTCTCTATCTGCTTAGGGTGTTCTCTATATTCCAAGCAAAATCCAGATGAATCATTGTAAATACTAACTCTATGATCACCTAGCCAAACTCCCACTTCATCGCCACGTTCGACTGATGATACATCAAAGCGAGGTAAAATTATCTTAGCAACCTCAATCGCTTCTTCGTCGGTAATTTTCGAAACCGAACGAAGTTTTAAATAACTTCTTTCCCTTTCAGCATAAGTTAAATCCACGTCAAAAGTTTTATCCGGCATTTGTTTATCTGCCATTACTTTTTGCCCATAGTATTGAGCATAGAAACGTTTTTTCAATTCAAGTGTTAACTCTGGTTTCATACCTCAAAAGTTTACCTCTTTAGAAAACACCTTTCCAACATTTAACTCCGAAGCGGACCCGCTATACACTTTCTTCCACGATTTGGCACCTTTAGAGAACTCTACTGTCCACGAGGATAGATTGGTGTTCTCTGTTACTTTGAAACTGACAAAGACACTATTCTCACCGGCACTCTTTGCAGAAATACTCTCGATGTGAACAGCCAAAGGTTTACACCCTGTTTCGCAGCTTCTGACCGCACTACCCAACTTCTCAGGGTTATTCAGCGAACGGGGATTTCCTGAGCCGTCTACGTAGCAGAATTTAATCTTGCTTGAAGTTGTGAGGTTATTGTTGAGATTGACGTTATTCAGCACTTTGACAAGTCCTTCTCCGGAGAATACATTTTTATTGTTGACATTTAAAATCCCCGTCACCAAAGAGGCACCTTCAACCAGTACAAACTTATCTTCAGCATTCCCGTTAAAGTTGACCGCGTTGCTTACTGTCATTACGGTGCCACATCCGCGAAGGATGAATATCGAATAAGGATCATTGATTTGCATCTCCTGGCAGGAGAACGAATAATAAGATTCAAAAGAATTGCCCGTGCTCTGGCTTTTACTATTTTGAAGTTCTATCGCATTGCCGATTTTAAAGTTGGGAGACTCGTTCACGAAAGTTATCCCGCCATTAAGATTCAGACTACCCTTCAGTTCGAAATCTGCTGTCTTATAGATGTTAATCACGCAAGGTTTGTTCGTGTTTAGATTCTGTATTGTCACTTTCCCTTCAACTTTAAGCCAGCTTCCTTCCTCCATTGTGATCACTCCATACTCGCCATCCGGTAAAGTTACCACCCCTGAAATGGTTCTATTCTCAAGGTTTGTTCTTAAAGAAGAATTCTTTTCAATGTCCACAATCCGGGAATATTCAGAGGTGCCGTCTTTATAGTTAAACGCCATGCGGATATAACCCACCTCGGAGGATTTCACAACAGGGTCATTATGTTGGCAGGATGCGAATAAAAGTGCGCTTAAAAGGGATGTTAACAAGATGTGTTTCATGATTGTTTTGGTTTAAATTTTATAAAAATACGCTTTGACTATCAAGAAGTGATTTTGTGTACAGATCGATAAAATGCTGTTGGAACTCACGGGTGTGATCTGAGAAACCCGTATTAAAGTGCTCATTTTCTTCAATGAGCATTCCTATGAAACAGAACATCGATTTATTTTTCATCGCTTCACTGATCAGAACCTCTTTCGAATCAAGATTCACTTTAGCGAGTACTCTTTTATCGCCGAAAGCTCCAAAGACGAACTTCAATTCAGGGTGAATAAAATAGCCGCACTCTTCAAGAATTAACTGAGCCTGCTTAACCTTCGTTTCTAGTCCCTGATCATATATCTCATAAAACTCATTCACTTTGTCGGCAGTCCTTAAAGCGCCTACCCCGTTGAATTGTGCTGTTAGAAATTTAAACACCTTCTCAGGAACTGTAATACACTCCGCGTAGTCGAATTCCAAACCGCGCGCCTGTATGGTCTCAATCGCTTTCGGGTGGATTAGCTTTGCGCTACCTATTACTTTCTTCCAGTTATCAGAAAAAGACACATACCAATCGTAATCCATTAATCCTTCGTAAAACTGATCTGTGATGTTTTCAAGGAAATAAGAAATTACCTTCTCATTGGCATATGCCAACGCCTGTACCATGCTATAAGAAATAGTTCCCTTAAACTCTCGTAGCTCATTTATTTCCGCATTACGGATATCATAGGAGAATAAACTTTTTTGCTTTTTGTCTTCATAAATGAGCACCCCTTGCTTGTACAATCTTAAAGCATTGCCGCCTTTGTAGATTTTATGAGCAGGCGTTTCTGACATTGGCTCCAATTCATGGATAAAGTAATGATCCCAATTATCAAGAACCTCCCTGATTTCGGGGATTACCTGAATAAAAAACGTTGTAGTGTCTTCTTTGCCGGTTACTTCCTGTGTAACTTCCTTAAAAGGTTCACCTTCATCAAGGCAATTGCACCAAAGCTCCCGAATAATCATCCAAGGTTCCCAAGCTTTACCGCCCATCTGGGTTGTGATTGAAGTCTTCTCTCCGTTTACAAGGATAATTTCAAACTCTTCGTCACGGATGATTTCTGTGTGCGTGGTAATATTTACCTCTTGTTCTCCGATGAATACCTTAAAATCAACGTTGTTTTTGAGAAGGTACGCCAAGGTGTATTTCAATCCGCTTCCCCATTGGCCGATTTTAAACTCATCCTTCGATTTAGTTGTGCCTCCCATTAAAGAGAGTAATCTTAAATCGAGCAATCCTTTGTTTTGGAGTTTTAAGTATTTCATATTTTGGTTTAAACTTTAGCTTTCTTGTTTGATATTAAACTCCTAACCTTGGCAGACTGCTCCCTGTTCGGATGACATTGATAAACAATCTTTACAAGGCCATCAATTACGCCTTTTTGAGTGAGTGCTGTATCGAGGAGATCATTATACTCAGCGGATTCCCTTTTGCGCTCTGCAATGTTTTCAAGATGAGCCTTCGTTGCCATCCGCGACTGAATAATCGTGATCACTGCAAGGATGGTGGTTGCCCCTGAGAGGGTTATTTCGAGTACGGTCATGACTGAGCTGATTTCGGTGAAACAATCGTTAAAAGAGGCATCACAAAAGGTATGGCTTCCATATCCTGACCGTACTTCTCAATCACTTCACAAAGTGCTTTGGTAGGAACTTTTATTAACGCATTCTCCACCCGTTCGCCGGCTTCATTGAGAATGACACTTGAGCGGAAGAACACATTGCCGGCGTGCTGTTTTACAGTGTCCTCGATAGCGATAGAGCTTAATATCATCAAAATTCTTTGCATGGTTATAAATATTTTTTAAGTTAATCTGCTAATGTATAATCCTCTGCCGCGACCGCAGCTATAATCCTCCTGTTAAGCTCTTCTTTTGAGAGGTACAGGTTTAAGTCTAACCCTTCAAGCAAAATTGATGGATCTTGCCATTTAGCCCAACCTTCGCTCCACATATCCATATCCAAGCTAAGCATTTCAGGCTCTTTACTAACAATAGGAATAAATCTGTCTTCACTTATATCCTTAAAGTGAATTTGATTATTCATAATTCCTAAGAAGATCAGTTTGCTTCCTAGATATCCTCGCCAACCGGCACTATTTGATTCCACACGCGTGATTAAATCTCCGCGCACAAATTGGTTTATATTCATGTTTTTTTTTATTTAAGCGTAAGGATTTTCTTGTAAAGTATTAACATCTATTGCAAGGTTGTGATCAATAAGACCGAATATATCAAATTTCCATTCGAATAATTTTTCTATTACTCCGTTAGGTTGAAATTGAATATCATGATGCAGATTATACTTGCCAATTGTTTCTAAGTCTCGGCTGGCGTTTCGGAATATCTCATCCTGATTTTCATCTCCATATTCGAAATAGTCACATGGCGCCATTGTTTCACCATTTATATTAATTTCCTTTATTAAGTCAGATAATGGGCGGAGGATTGGCTTTATTTCATCCATTTTCCTGCTTTTAATTAGATGAAAGAATTTAGATACTTTTACTGGTTCCGTGTCATCTAAAATAAGACCTCTAAGGCTCACATTCATATCGTCATAGGAATCATAAAGTTGTAATCCATAAGGCAAATACGGCGATAAATGTTTCATTTCTAATTGTTTCATAATTATATCAATTTAATCTCAATTCAAAAGTGTGTAAATTCCCGTCACAGGTAATCAAAACGTAATTCTCGACAGGCTTCAGCTTCGCAAGGCACTTTGGCAGAGTGTTTCCTCTTCGGAGGATGAACTTGTAGGGGTTTTGCTTGATATTCATTTCTCTTCCGGTTTGATGTAATAAACTTTATCAAAGCCACCCTCTTCAACCTCCACATTCACAGTAAACCTGGCAAAGTCTTGCCCAAAAGTTTCCGCTCCACGGAGGTAACATTTACCGAATTGATCTACAGAGATGGCGATGGAGAGTTGTTTCTTTTCGAGGATTTGTTTGAGGGCTTTTCTTTCAAACCAATCTTCATCTATCTCTTCGCTTGCGCTCCATAAGGGTATCCCTGTAAGAAGGTGCCATTGAACAGGAATGTAATAACCGGCATTCCCGATATAGCCATATACGATATTATCATCGATAAAGGACAATCGAACGGAGATTCCGTCTACGGTTTCGTATTTCTTACTTAAATCTACCATACGTATTTTGTTTAGGTTTTTTGTAATGTGAAGGAATAAAAGGCTCTTCTTTAGGCAAAAACTCGTCTATCTTTCTGCTATCCCACTCTTTCTTATGTAAAATGTAAAGGTCGCCATGTCTCATTGCCCATCTGTGATCTCTAATCCTAGAGGCTGAATTAGCTAATGATTTCCTACTTACTTCAAATCTCTCCCATGTGCCCTTTATTGTTATCACATAGCATTTATTTTCTCTCTTCCATTCGGAAAAACAAGGGAAAAGACATATTAAGAATTCAACCTTAAGTGCTTTGACTAAAAACATTATGTCAAAAAACATTTCAGCTTTTGACCGCGACTTTTCATTAACTATTCTATTTTGAACAGGTGTGTTATAGTTGATTTCTTTTGGTTCTAACTCCCTAGCCTCCTTTTGTTTTTCCTCTCTTAATTTATTGTGGACAACTGAGTGGCACCGCTGGCATAAAGGAGTGAAATTGTCTAGGTCATATTCCCATGGAAGATGTCCGTCAATGTAAGTTTTGTGATGAACCTGTATTTTGTCTTCGGTTCCACAAGTAGTACATTTTCGACCATATAAAGCAAAAACCTCTAGCCTTTTTTCATGCCATTCTGGTTCATATAGTTGCTGTGTATATCTTAAGGACAATTGATATTTTCTCTTAGTTTCAGCCTCAAATGCAGATTCAAAAGATTCGTATCTATGAATCAGTATTTTGTAATTATTAAAATTAACAAGGTTAAATGTGTCAGACAGCTCCTTGTTAGTCAATGCTCTGTACAAATCGCCTATCTCTACATCTGTTTCGTAAAAGAAACTCTCTGTATTGATTTGCAAATACCGATCATTTAATACTTCAACACATTCGATGTTTTCGTTTAAGAATTCAATAAATCTGGCTGCTGCATAATTATTACTAACGACTTGATCAAGCCTCTCTTCGAGATGAGAAAATAAGTGTTTAATGTAAATCTCCCAATTCTCTTTTGAAACTGTTTCTTTCATGATTTAAAAAGCAAAATAGCTTTGTCCTTTCCTGGTTGCGGGCAGTACTCGGACAAAGCTATGAATATCTTTATTTGACTATTTTTATCATAACGCCGCAACACGAATGATTAATCAAATATAATACAGCTTTCTAATATTTAAAAATATAATTATTCAATCCTCCCGAACCCCAAAGTCCGAGAGTACCATTCCTGCGGAGAATAATATCATCCCGATTGTAAGCCCTTTTTGGTGCTCTGGGAAGAGTATTATTCCGCAGAGGGTGCACAGGGTTAGAAGGAGCGATAATAGGCGCAGGGTGCGGAATAGAGGTTTCATTCGTCTATTCCTTTAAGATTGAAATATTCCCTTACGCGGTCTTCTCCGATCAGGTCCAGAAATTTACCATCTCCGTGAAAGTTTAAAACCTCTTCAAGGTCTAACGCTTCAAAGAAATGCGCTTCATCGATGTTCAGAGAGGCAATGATGTAATAAACCCCATCAGGCACTATTTGTATGTCGTTACATTTTAATGCTATGTCCATTTTTAATTATTTTACAGAGTTTTCAATTTGCTTACTTGTTATTTCAATAGCTTTATCAATCTTACTCCTTTCGTGTTTAAGTATTAAAAGGAATTCCTCGAGGCTGCTGTTATCGTGCTCAAGTGCCTTCGCGTAGCGGTACAATCCTTCAGATTTCAATTGGTTAATCGTATCTCTTATTTCCTCTTCCATAGCCTGACGTGTTTGCGATTTTCTACAATAAGTGCTACCGCTAAAGAAAGCAGTATGATAGAAGCTGCGAAAGCGAGTGAATCGCGCAGAATCTCGGTAGATTCCAGTAAGATAGTTGTCATATTTTCACCAGTTATAAATTCCGCCACGTTTTACAAACATTTCCCTGTTCAGGTTAATCTCTGAAAGACACTTTTCTACAGTGTTATCCTGTAATTTACTTGAGTACGTATGTTTGCCATTTGAGTTCTCAAAAAGTCTTCCTTGAGGGTCAATTAGTAAATAACTGCCTGTCATCGCTTCATTGTTTTCAGGGACGATTGAAGGGTGATTGTGCCTGGCAATAAATCTGTCAAAAGCACCTTCTGAAGATTTTATCGCTTCAAATTGAAGCTCATTTTGCCCTTCTACACGCAGTGTATCGAAAATCTTCCACCTGTTAGGTTTAGCCCAGTTGATAAAAGTGTTCATGTCTTCATTTTCGTTGTGGATATTTACCACGGTATTAATCTTTAACTTAAAATCGAAATCATGCAACGCTTCAATCAGTTTGTAATAATTAACAGGTCTTTTTGAATTTCGGCCTATCTTACGATTTGTCTCTTTATCTAGGCTGTCAATGGAAATCCCTATCCAGTCAAGCGTTTTCTTTAAACGGGTTAGCTTATCAAAATTAAGCATTGATCCGTTTGTGATGATAGAAGTGGTAAGCCCGATAGATTTGGCGTGCTCTATAACACTTATAATAGGTTTATACAGCATCGGTTCTCCTCCTGCAAAGGTGATCTTTTTGAGTCCTGCCCGTTTTAATTTATCTAAAATTACACAGGCATCCCGGTAAGAGATTTGACTATCAAGGCGCATATCCTGAAAGGTGGCGTAACAAAACTTACAAGACATGTTGCAAGGTTTGACAATATGGAAAGAGGCTGTTTCAAACATACAATTTAGCGATTTCATTTACCTTTAAAAGTTCCCGTATACGGATTTCATTGTCTTGAATGAATCCTTCCACGGTGTCCGTTTTGATCACGCGTGAGGAGTCGTCTTTAAGGGATTCATCCCAGAGGTGTTGTTCCAGTAGGAGTTTATTTTCGAGTGCGTTGCTCATAAAATATCATTTAAAAGATGAAAACTGAAACCAGTAATAAAGCGTTTGTTTCTCGAAGCATTCTTGTAAGCGTGATCAATCGCCCCATTGAGCTTCTTTTTGGGGAACATCCCTAAGGTTGGATATTTTCCCCGGTAGTGGATGATTAAGAGGTACATGAGTTATATTTCTTTTACAATTACAGGGATATCTTTTATTTGAACCTGTTGAAAAATTTTTATCGCCTCAACTTCAGAAATTACCTGATCCAAATCTTGTTTAATAATCTTGTACATCTCATCAAAACATTCAACTTCCTGATCCGGCAAACAATAACATTCGAGCCTAAAAACATGATGCGTCTTTCGAAAAATATTATCAGGTTTCATTATTTTGTTTTTATTAACCCGGGAATTTCTGAAGATGTAGGTAGAAGGCTTTTCTATAACCTCATATACTCTTTTTGTTTTCTCCCAACCATTTTGTGTCAGGTGCATTTTTAACAGCAACAATTCCATTGTATCAGTCATTTAAAGTTTAGCGCCTGCCCAAGCATGCGTGCTCAGCTCCCGATCTTTACGCTAGATCACAGGCAGAATTCTACTTTCCCATCCGTTTTATACCGGGTGATATTATTAGTGTTTACAGTCACTAAAACGCCCTTAGAGAGCGCGGAAGTTTTATACCTTCCAAATATATTGAGCAGTGCCCAAAAGAAGCAGAAATATATTATTTGACCATCCCTGAGCAGCGGCACGGTTCGCGCGACTTACAGATACCAGGGAAATTCAGTATGAGAAAGAACGGGGAAAAATTGGCAACTGTTCAGGATTTTCGAACAGTTGAAACTTGAAGCGGATTATTCTATTGGTTTTCTTCTTGCGTAATAATCGCAACTGTAAACATTCAAAGCTTTGTATTTATAGAAGTTCCTTAAATCTTGTTTAAGCTTCTTTACCGTGCCAAAAACATCGGATCTGATCACTTTACCACCTTCATCATCGATCACGTAAAGGAAATCAGCGTGAACAGGGTAATCATCCGGCAGTAAATGTTCACATTGAAGAATCCCATCTTTCTGAAATGTAAACTTAGGGGATTCTTTGGGTTGAATTTTCTTTGCTTCGTATTCCTTTACCGCAGCGTTATGTTTTTGCTTTGCCAGTTTCAAAGCTTGTTTTTCTTCAGGAGATTTAGCTATCATGAGTAAGTTTGTTTTAAGGTTTTTAAAAAATCACTTCTGACGCGTTAACTTTCAAAAGATGTGTATTCTATCAAATTCAATCCAAAACCGTCACAGAGCTTTTAAAAAATGCCCTCTGTCAGGGTAATTCCTTTGAAGGGTTAGAATTATTTCAGGTTGTATCTTTTACGGGGTGAAGCGCGAAAGAGGAAACGCCTGGTGGTTTTGTGTGGAACTTGTTCTTAGGCGAAATCCTTTAGAGTTGTAATGCCTTGTTTTCTCGCTTTCAAAGTGCCCGATTAAAGCGGTTATTTGCCCGTAATCTACATAGGTGATCTGTTTTAAGAAAACGCTGTCAGACTTAGCTATTTCGATTGACTTATATTTCAACATGCAAAGCCGTGCCAGCATGACATTGTTCTGATCGATTCTAATTTGTTCTTCGTTCATAGCCTTAAAGTTTAGAGAGTAAGCGTATTAATTCATCCTTTTTAAGGCACTTTGAACCTAGGTTAATCAAATCCATGCCCGGAGGATATTTAATTGACCTGCGCTTAATTTTAACGCTACTAAAGTCCTCATAGGCGTATAAAAACTCATCATCTTTGTCTTTGGATTTTAAAACGATTTCCTCTAAAAGATCGTCGTTTTGAAGGATGGTGTTTGCTAGATGGTTCATGATGATTGCTATTTTTTAAATTGAAGTTCTGCACCGAACATTTCGGGTTGAATGAATCGGTATCGGTTGTTTAACTCGATCGCTAAAAGAAGACTCTTTTTAGTGAACTTCTGTAAACGGTCACTATTGTAATATATCCGTTTAAATTCCTGTTCAGCAGTCGTTCCGATCCAGATTATGAAATCTTCGTATTCTACGTGCTGATCTTCTCTAACCTGTTCAATCATGGCATAAAGCCTTTTGATTAACTGGTTTGGGTTTCGGCTTTGCATGGCTATTAGCAGTAAAAAGTATAACGGCTCTTTTTGTGTGTTACCTGACCGATCTTTTGTCCGGTCTTCGTGTTAACTGCCTGTTCGTTATCAATCACAAAGTAATCTGAATAGAAGTACCTATTGATAAGTACTTGTAATCTTTCCATAGTTGCCGCGCTTACTATTTTCTCAGTGCTCATAATACAATCTCTTTTACAAGTTCAGTATTGATAAATTTATACCTTCCATTAAGTTCCTTGGCAATGGATAGATTTTCTTTGGTTAACTTCTCAAAGGCTACGCTGCTAAAGTATATGCTTTGAAACTCCACCTTAGCCACGGTATCAATCCACTTGTAGAATTCCTCCCTGTCAAAGTGTGGATGCCTTAACAGCTCTTGTATCATGGCATACAGACGGGTTAGTGCTTTGTTGGGTTCTTTTTGTTTCATGAGTATCATAAATTTCAATTTCCAATTACTACTCTCCACATATTAATAACCGGCTCGAACCACATCTGATATTTTGTCAACCTGCCGTAGTAAGGTTCAAGAAGTGAGGCAAATTTAGAAAGAGTTTCTTCATCGGGTTTTACCTTGAAAGATGTATTGTTATAGAAGTCGTGAGCACCAAGTTTGAACGCTTGTTTTTTGTCCTCAAAGTTTATTTTCGTATCGTAAGGAATAGAGGTATAATGAACTTTGCTTGTTTCGATCAGTTGTTTTGCTATCTTCTCCATAAATAATATTAATTGAACAATTTAAACTAATTCAGATATTGAAACTGTCTCCCAAGTAATCATCTCTTCTATATCTTCAGGGTAAATTTCAGACTTAGAAAATAATTCAGCCACTTTTAATTCCATAGAATCGAAATCAATACCGCAATAGTCATTATTACACAGATTATTGATAAAATAACCCTTAATCAAGGAAAGATCATTAGAAATTGAATATTCTACAATTTCACTTACATTAATATCCCTGTGAATACAACGTGCGTGATCCATGTTTTCACAGCTATTATCTACGCCTACCTCTTCGCTATCAAGTTCTATTTTAAATACAACTATACGGCAATCTTTGGATGTTGCGCAGGCTATTTGTCCTGATTCGGATGCGCTATTGAAAGCCATTTGCAACTTATACTCTTCATCCTCATCTTCCATACCGTTAACCGCTGCCAAGGCTTCAGATTCCCAAAGGTAAACGGCATCTAAGGAGCAGTTCCATAATTTACTTTCGCTTACAGATAAACCGTGTTTAAGGATGTAAGGTAAGTTATCTGCACTGGTTCCGTGATAATATGTAGTTTTCATGTGAGTAAGTATTTAAATTTGTTTGCCGTTATTGGTATTTCAAAGGTCGGAATAATTTAATTAATACGCAATACTTTATGTAAAATAATATTCACAAATTTACTTATTTATTCCGATTCCAAATAAGAAGGGTATTCTTTTAGCAGGTAACTTTTGAAATAGTTGTTTACAAGGGCACTAGGGCTAAGTTTTCCCCCTTCAGCTTGTAGTTCCTCGTTAATCTTCTGGAATGCCTCTATGATGGTTAAATCGATTGATACGGTCATCTTTCCTTTGGCAGTTCCTTTGAGAATTCCGAAAGGTCTGCCTAGTTTGGGTTTTTGTGGGTTATTCATAAGTTATTGACTTTATAAGTTTGACCATTGATTCGCGAATGCTTTTGCAATGCCTTCATAGGTTTTAGATCTTAGTTTTGCATTTTCAGGGTTCCCCGTTGAAGGATTGTGAAAGTGGGTAGGTGAATGTCTTTTGCCGCTCGTTTTAGCAATTACCCAAACAGGTTTTACTATTTCAGTAGGCACAATTAAAGGTAAATTCTTAAGCCACAAGCCTGTCATTTTACTCTCTGCGTGTCCGTGTTCATAAGGCTGTATGTACTGGTCCGGTTTGCGGATATGCGAAGAAAGAACGCCTTTAGGGTTTTCGATACATATTCTTTCAATACCGCAATTCATAAGCTTATACACGAAATTTACAGCATCCAAACGGGATTGCCAACGTTTAGGGTTGTTTAAAAATACCCTGTTGGCTGTCACTGTTAAAAATGTGCATGGTGGGAATGCAATCATCATATCCCACTTTTCAGAGGCAATTACTTCAAATACATCCTTTTGAATATGCCATTCAGGATGTCCGCCCGAACAGGGTAGTATATCACAACTATACGCTTCATGACCTTTTTCTCTGAAAGCTTTACAAACGGCTTGACTTTCTTCGCACGCTATTAATATTTTCATAAGTTTTGTAAAGTATGCGCTGTGATTAAATCAACCAAGGCAAGATGAATTCTTTCCACTTCTTCTTCCTGCAGTTCTGTACTGTCGCCTCTTTTGACATTAAATTTGTCATGAACTTTTTTAAACGCTGCCAGTATGCAGTCTTCCACGACATCGATAGCAAATTCTTTTATTTGATTTTCCATGATTGATTATTTACCGGATAAAACTACTCACTTCAAAAAGATCTCCGTCAACGGCAATGTCTACAACATCACATGTGCCAATAGTGCAATGACGAAACATCTTTATAGTGTACACTTTGCCGTTGATATCGATAGAATACGTATCCTGTTCGTCTAATAGTTCTATGAGAATATCTTCGACGGTGTTATTATCTTTGTACAGCACATGCAAACCGTCGCCTGCTTCGAAGATGCTCTTAATGGGTTTTGGAAAGTGTTTGTCTGTAAAGTAATCGTATACGGTCATCCCGATAAAGCCGACCGCTACTAAGATGAGACTCAAAAATTGTTGTTTCATAGGGTTGGTATTTGTGAAATTTCTATATTATTTATTCTATCAATCTCTGCTGCAATTAATGCACCCGCAACCGTAAGTCTTTTCTTTAGATTTGCTCTATCTATTTTATACTGATACTCCAAAGACCAACCTTCTGGATAATCTTCTTCTTTGCCTGTTAAGCAATAAATAGCTGCTTGCCCCAATTCTCCGCATGAATTTAAGGTGTCATGTAAAGAGTTGAATCCATGTTTATTTATTTGCTCTTTTCTTTCTTCAGATATTAGTTCAATTCCTGTTTTCATTTTTTTTTAATTTATTTTAAGATAATAACGCTACGCATTCCCCAGTTAAAACATTATTGATACGCTGCCAAATTGTGAAGTTATTCAAACCTTCTCCGGCTCTAATTTGATCCACATAAAGAAGATCTTTTAAAAGAATGTAATCTTTCTGCGCCTCTGTTACGTGGGGCGCGTAATATCCATTTCTAATGCCTTTATACATGCGAACCATATCATCAGCCACCTGATTAATGGCACTGTTGAGCCGGTCCCCTGTTACGGTTTCGCCCATATGTGTAGTAAATTTTAAATCTTGCATCTTTTTAAGGTTTTATTTGTCCAGTAAATTTTGAAATAAACTGGACAAATGTTTATTTAATATTAATATCCCAACCAATCCGTCAAAGAATCATACTCCTCAAAGTCTACCTCAACATCGCTACCCTCTTCAAACGTGCGCACCTCACAGCGTCCAGAATCATCCAGAGAAACCACCTGATCAAGCCACGCGCCCAAACCAACCACAACCGCGTTCCCGTTCACGCGCGCGGTGCAAGGGGTTAACATGGTAAAGGTTTTCCCGTGAAGGGTTAATATTTGTTGAAGGTTGCTCATAGGTAATTTTGTTTAAATGGCTCTGGGATAAATACCCCTCTTTCTGTGTACATATCATCATTATCATAAGATAAGTCATCTCTTATCTCTTCATCTGTAGCAGTAGAATCACTCCAATCTTGCGCTCTGAACAATTCTAATGCGTGCTGTTGTGCCTCTTCTGACAGTTCAATAAATTTATAAAGTTTCATAATCATTTATCTTTTAAAGGTTTGATCACTATCAATTTCTTTACGCGTCACAAACTCCCCGAAAGCATCCATCTCAATGGCGTTGTTATATTCATAGCGCACCCAGAGGAGGAAACCTGTAATGGATGCTACTGTTAAAAGGATCGTTATCATGATTAATAAATCTCTTCTTTTTTAAAAGTTCTTCCTTCACACCATTCTTTAAGGTGAGTATTTAAGTTTTCAATAATATGCTTTTCTCCTACATAGCACCTTATTTCAAATATCTCTCCTGTTAATAAGTCAGTGAATAATAGATCAACCATAATTATTATCGTTTAAAATTTAGAACCAAACAAAGCTACTACTTTATCGTACATGGTCGGTTCAACATCCGATAAAGGATCAACCCCTTCAAAGCCATACACCTTCATCGTGTCTATTATATCGCTGTCACTGCCAAAAGATAACGCTGAAGCGTTTAACGCATTGGTGTAATTCTTTTCAGCGAAACCCGACAAAAGTAGCAACACAAATACACCGCTTATTGAAATATTACGCACAATGTTTAACTTTGAAGAAGCAACCGGGAAAGGCACTATCTCAAAGGGAACACCCGATAACATGTCATACCCTTGGAAGTTACTGAATGTAGACGCATCGTGTTCAGTGTTAAAACTGATCACGGCATCACCCTGAAGGTTCCACGATTGATAATAACCTTCCTGTGTTTGTGTCGTGCCAAGGTAAAGCCCGTTCGATTTGTTTCTGATCGCGTAGTTCATGAGTAAGTTTGTTTTGAAAGGTTTGGTTTGTTATTTAATAAGTTCAGCTAATATTGATTTGTCAAGCAACCCTCTAGCAATAGTCGTACCTATTTCAATACTTGAAACAGGTTGTCCACAAAACAGATGAGTACAAGCATACTCAATTCTAAATACATCTCCATTACTTTTCCTTGTAGTAAGGATATCTGTTACAGTGTACACATCTTTTCTTTTGTTTCCGACAGGTGTAAATTGAGTGCCTATTTTAAATCTAGCTTCCATTTGAGTAAGTTTGTTTAACTGTTTCTGATTGATAGGTTAAAGGTATAAAGAATATAATTAATACGCAATACTTTATGTAAAATAATATTCATTTATTTACTTATTTAGAAAGTGTATTAATAATTGAGGTACATTCAAAACCGGTGTATCTTTGATTAGTACCACTAAAAAGAGTATTAACCCCGACAAAGTGGCACTTTGAAAGGATTGAGCGTTGATTAGTGCTATTGAGAAGGTGAAACGTGAAAGAGTAAAGACCATACCCAAAGTATACCTGAAAAGGTTAACACATAAACAAGAATTACTCTAAAAAATAAACCCCGAAAAGGTTAACCCATACCCTAAGTGTAACATTAAAGGGTTAATTGTCATAGATTTGTGTTATATAAGAAACATTGGCTAAGGGTAGGTAGTCTTTTAGCACACAAAATATATAAAATGTCACAAATATGAGTCAATTCTCATTAAAGCAACCCATTTTAGGGGAGAAAGGTTATGATTACAACCTTTTAAAGCGCGATTCTTTCGATAAACCCTTCATAGGGATAACCTCTAAGGGTTCTCTGATCGATTTAATGCCTTCAAATATTCATTTTGAAAGGACTTTGCTCTTTGAGATGAGTCTTTGTATTACTCCTGTTGCGATGAGGGTTTATATGGCACTTTTAAAGCGTATGATCTCTAATGATGTTCCTGTCAAATGCTATGCAAGTTATTTCCGTGATGAGATTGGAGATTTTAAAAAGAGTAAAAAAGCCAATGTCGCTTTGCAAGAGCTTGAACGAGAAAAGATGATCCTTCGTCAGGTTGGACACCTTACAACGTACTACATCAACCCCTTATTCGCTTGGACGGGAGACCGTACAAGGTATTTCGATCCTAGTACACTTCCTTTAATTGAACTTGACGAGGATTAACTTTGTCAGATTTAATCTTGCAGCATGTACCCTTTCATCGTTCACCGTTGGAAGGGTTTTCTTTTTGGGGTTTCCTCTCAAAGAAAACCTCTGAAAAGGTTAACCCTTCATAGTTATCCTCTTCAAGGGTTAAACGCCTTGACGAATATTTCTGTCAAATTGGTACATCCAAACGTAATCCCCTAAAAAAGACCCTTTTGAGGGTTGATCCCTTCAAAGGGTTGATCTTTTGAAGGATTTCTTTGGGTGTTTATAGCTTTTGGGTGTGTGATTTGAAAGGTTGTTGCTCTGGAAAGGTGAACTTCGAAAGGGTAATAGATTCCTTTGGGGGTTGATTTTGAAGAAGGTGCCGGGCTAGGAAAAATTCTTCCAGGGACGCGGTTTTTTAACACACAGTTCAGCGTTCTCAATATATAAGTTTATTTCCCCTTTTCGGGGTTCACCTCTTTCGCGTGCTACTTCTTTCGGAATATTCTTTTCAAGCGCACCTCTTTCAAAGTTTTCTTTTTCGGAGCAACCCCGTTAAAGTATATATACTTTACGCATGTTGCCGTATTGTGGGCGTAGTATATATATATACTAACCTTTTTCGATTCAATCCTTAGGATATTTCATTACTATTTCAAGTTAACTCCTTACAGGATAGCTTACACGCGTTGGTTGATGTCAAATTTAACTCCTAACAGGCTTTCTCTTTAAAATGGTACTATTGTAAGTTTAAACTATTAAAAGTGTCTTACATGAAAGAAATGACACCTAGTTAAAATTCTGCTGGAAAAAGTTGTAATTGGGGAGGGGTTGTTTTCTAATAGGGGTCTTATATGGGGGTAGCTACTACATATACCTAGACATGTTTTCTATATAACAGGATTTTCCTCAAAATAGGGAAAACTCGAATAGTTCGATTTGTTATAATAGTATAGCAAATCGAGTTTTGATAAAGTAACCGCTATGTAACCACTTAAAATACTTATATACAGATATTTATAAACTGTCAAAATCTGATTTTGAAAATCAAAAAATGACACTGTCAAAATTTGGTCATTTTGTAGGTTTGTTGACAGTTTTAGCTTAACTTTGTCAAAATATGATTTTGATATGAAACGCCTTTTAAAACCAAAATATACAGAAACAGATATTGGAGTTAATCCTCATATAGATAAATTGATCATTCCTATTAACAGAGTAACGCTAACAGATAGGTATAAACGTGACGAGGACGTTCTTATTAATGACGAGATGGATTTAGAAGATACCCCTTTTAGTAAGCTGTATGCTTCTGTTGTTTGCAAGGATAAACTTTATAGCATGTCTTCCAGGGCTAAGGAGTTATACTTGTGGTTTGTTTATGAAATAGCTTCCGGAGAGGATAATATGTGGCTAAACCGTAACAGGTTCATGAAAGAAAATAATGTATCATTGAATACATTGAAAGGCGCTGTTATGGATCTTATCTCGATGGGTATTATTTCCTATACGATCGTAAAGGATGTTTACTTCATTAATCCTCAATACTTCTTTCGAGGAAGCCGCGTGGCGAAGTATCCTGATAATTTAGATGTTACGATTGATAGCGGAGCGAGAAAGAAAAAGAATTTTAAAAAATAAACCTTGTATGATCATGAAAAAGAAAGTTGAACTAATTAGCATTACAGATTCAGGAGCTAAACTTATTTTAAAAGAACGCGCCAGACAAATACAGGTTAAAAGATACTCTTTGGTTGATGACATTAAGCATAATGGATCAACTCTAATAAATGCGGCACTTGCTTATGTGTATGCACAGGAAAAAGATGTTGCCGCTAAGTATTGGCCTTGGAAGGAAAGTAACTTCAAGCCATCGGAAGATCATGTTAAAAATTTAATAAAAGCGGGTGCTTTAATAGCTGCTGAGATAGACAGGTTAAATGCGGTTGACGGAAAATACATACAAGTTGACCAGACTATGTATGATTTTAAGAAAGATATTAAATAGTGTTAATTACATGACAGCAAAAAGAGCAAAGGAAATAAGAGAAA